>Ga0247810_10000854_pt1 | contig 24353 bp, 26 predicted proteins | sample UWRJL119311C1_FD_179918 | JGI IMG/M metagenome (GOLD analysis project Ga0247810, IMG submission 179918) | Plant litter microbial communities from Arlington Agricultural Research Station in Wisconsin, United States - UWRJ-L119-311C-1 | ecosystem: Environmental > Terrestrial > Plant litter >... | reverse complement strand
GGGGGGTGCCAGTCATTATTTAAATTTGTATACCAATACTTGAAGTGTTACAAGGCCTCTACCAATTCAATAGCATAACTATAGAACAAGAAGCCAACCAAGAGATCCCAATTCCTCACAATCCTATACTTTCCATCACTTGCCAGGCAATCTAGAAGCTCTATTGTAGGGAATTAATAAACAGAGTTTAGTTGAATCAGAAATGGAAAATCATGGAATACCACTCAATATTTTGATCTCTGATAACAAAACTCGCAAGGATTCTATATGTTAATTTATAAGAGTATCCATAAATATGAAGGCGGGAGCACTGAAATGCTTCTCACAGTAGCAGAAACCCCGATTGGAGCCGTATGATGATAAAAAGGTTTCCTAGTGTTTATATTTCTTTGGCATCACCTTTGTGCAGCATTACTTGGGTGCATCAGTCAAAGGCACATATCTTACACCATAGAGCTTGGTTTTTTTTACACTGCCATTTTCATCTTTGTCGACCATCCATATATATTGATTTCCAGAACCTTTCTCATCTTCAACTGGAATGAAAATTCTACCTGTAATCAGAAATTGTCCTCCGATCATACAAGGTACACGGTTATGAAATTGTTTGGAACAAGAACTTACCTCCCTGGCCGCTTCAGTTGGTCAATGAGTTCCGGATGGAGAGTAACAGCAGCAGCACCAACATGAATAGCATCCCATTCCTCACCTCCCTCATCCTTCCACCCAAGTCTTCCATCCCCAACCATAAAACTCACTCGACCGTTCTCAACGAGTCTCTTCCCTGCTTCACTTTTCAGCATATTAGACTCTCCCAAGTCTCTCAAAGCTTTTATATGCTCTAGTCCCACTACCTTACCACCTTCTTTCGAACATACCAATTCCGCAAGCACAGCAGTAAGGTATCCAGACCCAGAACCAATATCTAGGACCTTAGCTCCGGAGTTGAGAAAAGGGAGAAGAGATTCACAGGCTGAGGCATGCATATGTGGTGCGGATATTGTGGCGGCGTAACCTATAGATTGGGGAGAGTCTTCATAAGCATAATCAGGTGAAGCACAGAAGTGTGCTCGGTCAACCTAGGAAAATATCTTAGTCTAGAAGATTCAGGTCAATAGAGAATAACGAGATTTGCAGCAGGCGTACATTCGACATTGCGGCTTTTACGACAGGGCTCTTGATTAGACCATTCTTAAAGAGGTTCTCTATTAACTCTCCGTTCGATCTTCCAGAACAGCGCCACGCCATTTTATAGTGATTGCTCAGCCCCTTATGTCCGCTTTATTTGAGGAGGACGACTTCAGAAGTGAATGCAATATCGCTCTCAGTACGCGAATATTCGACTTTCGCCTTTGATAGATGGTTCAATGTGCTCCTCTGGTTTAGTTGTATGCTTTGTTGTCAGTACGTGGGGGGGTGTGACCTCAATGCGGGGCTTTAGTCACAATCTCTAGCGAATCAATTGTATAATTTTAGCACCACATTAGATAGTTCTACTATGTTGTATCTTCTGTTACACAACATCATATTTCGCTTAGTACCTGACCTCAGAGGAGGGGATAGTTAGTCACAGACTGAAATACATAGAATGGCTTAGAAATTTGATTGAACTGACAATGCTTTGAAAGCTTGCCTGTAAGGGCTTATGTGGGTATTGTATATTTACTTTGTTTGAGACAAATCTAATCTAGACTATGTACACTTCCTCTTCTCCTGATAAAGTAACTTTCTTAGAACTTAGCTCGTGCATGAGCCATTCATAAATTGCCCATTGCGCTGCATTTACAATGAATGCTCGCACGCTGCAGACCGTGAGACCCCGGAAAAATACACCAAAACCTTCGTTCTTGTATGCACTTTTTGCAACCTCTATAGCTCCGAGTCTTGTTCCGCCTGCGACCGAACTCCCTAGAATCGGGATTGATTCCATCGGAATTTGCATTTGAAGCCGTGTCTTAATGACATCCAGTGGGAAGATACTTGCCCAAGTCGCGACGCCTGCCAAGCCACCGCAAAGTAAGACCTTTGCCGCTTCTTGACCACCGGAGTCCATGCCACGATCCTTCATCCGAGACATCACAAAGCGAGAACTCAACTCGTAGGACCAAAAGTAGAAACCATAGCCAATGCTGTCTCTCAAAGCTGTCACTACGCCACCATAGTAGAGGCCTCTGATCCCTTCAGATCGAAGAACCTCCTTAGTAACCGTCCAGCTATTACTCCTAGCTGATGGCAATGCAAGCTGTGTCCGGCATTTGATAAGCTCAATTGGCGTACTAACAACACATGCAGCTAAGCCTCCTACCGCCCCGGCTACCCAAACTGTCCAAAGTTTAGTATCAGATGTCGCTCCTCCTACTTTTAGAAAGTCAGAAGTGCGGTTGTATGTAACAAACAGAATTGAATTCAATGCCCCAGAACCAAGGATAGGAGCTGCAGCACCGCGGAGCAGAGAAAGTACACCAGAAAGCCGGTATGTCTGTCGAGTTGTAGGAACTGGAGATATAGACTCCAAAGAATTGAAGCGACCAGCTTGAAGACGAACCTTGGCGATGTCCAGTGGGTTGCCTATGATAAGAGCAGCAGCCCCGCTGATATAACTTGCAAAGAAGTCTGGTGACATGCTGAAGGATGGCCAGAGAACTTTGTGTTCAGCAAGGTAGGGTCAGGATATCCTCAAATTTTATTCGTATTAAGCACATTTCTTGGAGGCTTTCTCCCACATGGTCTTTCTGGATGTAACTGCAATGACCGGATCCGAGTAATCATTCACTATCTTTTGAGATAGAGTGATCTTGGTGAGAAGTGCGCCAAATACTGCTGCCCAAGCAAGTCCAGCTTTCAAAGGCCTTGGTACAGAAATGGTTCTGGGTGACCAGTTGAATGATTCATAGGCGGGGGTGGTTTTTTTAATATACTGATGATGCAAGACTTGAGTTGCGAACGTGGTCATTAATATTGGGTATTGATATTGTGTGAAGAAGTGGTCCACGAATGTTGGGCGGGGAGAAGATGTGGACATCCGAGTGGAGCGGGTCATTCTTTCTATCTGAAGTCGCGAAACAAATATTATACACTAACACAATCTCTAATGCTCTAATGAATTGAGGAATTGATACACAGAAGCTTCAATGCAAAATGATAAAAGACGAAAGTAGGGAGATGATATGAAACCAAGTTTAAAAAAATGAAAGAAAAAAATTTATGGCATATTCGGGAGATGACGGAGTGATATTATATTACTATCACGTGCTCTCGCACCGCTTATGTAAAGTTGATAACCCAAGTCGCGCTTCGCGTCGCGCTCTCTCGCCTCCCAAGGCTAGGTAAAGTATTTCGGATTATATCTCGAAGCACCTTCAAAGAAGCTCTTCGGCTGAAAGAGATCGAGGGTTCTCTCGTTCTATAAATGCAATGATTACTCCTCCTGGAGCACAATTAACGCCACCTCCACCTAGAAAGAGGGGAAGGCCACCGAAGCAAGCTGGGCAGACAGTTACTCCCCAAACACAGGAACGATTTAGCAAAGAAACTACAGATATAGTCGATCAAATTGTAGGCCATTTGAAAAAGGCTACGCCAGAAACGATTGGTCAATCGACTCTAGAAACTTCCCAAACTATTAGTTACGTGAGAGAGGACACCCCTGAAGTTCTCTGCTCGACAGACGAAGAAACGGACGCGGAGTGTCCGCCCAATAACGAAAACACCAAGCAAAAGAAGTGCCAAAATTTGTTAGTTGAAGGTGATGCGAACAAGGGAGTCGAAAAGGCTTTTTATAAGGAAACAATAGTCAAGCAGGTTACGCAAACCATTGATCGCCTTAAGCAACCTTTCAAAATCACGCTGAACGACGACAAGGAAAATACTCCACTACCTAAACTCTCTTCGCAAAAGCTCCCGTCTACACAAAGGCTATATGGCACTCCTCAATCAGTTGATAGGCTGCATAAACCGTTTCGATGTCCCGGATCTGCGACTATTTCACGAACATCAGAAAAGCCAACGCGTAAACGGCGGAAGGTAGATTATGGAGGTGCGGATGGGGAAAAGGATGAAAGCGATAAGCCATGGACGAACGAAGACCGAATGGCTCTCGCGAACAGAGATGCGAACAAGTTCCCAATTTTTCAAGTAAAGGACAAGGAGATCATGTTTCGAAAACGCTTTGCTGTACCTATGATTAACAAAGATTCCGGAGCATACAATCCGAATCGACCCCCGCCTACGCTTGGACTGAGACAAGGAGCTGTCTTTGTTGCAAAGCCATTGCATGACCCTAGTGGAGATTTCGCTATCGTTCTCTATGACCCAACAATAGACGAAAAGCCTAGAGATATTGAAGAAGCTAAGAAGGATGGAGAGTTACCGAAAATCGATGCGCCACTCGTGCATAAAAGTTTGGCAGAAATTCTCGGTATCAAGAAGGTTGTGGATGGGGAAAGACCAAAAGTACCAGTTGTTATAGACCCTCGACTTGCTAAAGTACTTCGTCCCCATCAAGTAGAAGGTGTCAAGTTTATGTATAAATGTGTCACAGGAATGATCGAAGAGAAGGCAAACGGGTGTATCATGGCAGATGAGATGGGTCTTGGGAAAACGTTGCAGTGTATCACTCTAATGTGGACTCTCCTGAAGCAATCACCAGAGGCAGGAAAACCTACAATCCAAAAGGCAATAATAGCGTGTCCTTCTAGTTTGGTTAGAAACTGGGCGAACGAGCTAATAAAATGGTTGGGTCCAGATGCAATCCAACCATTTGCGATTGATGGCAAAGCAACCAAGGATGAGCTTACCCAGCAGTTACGACAATGGGCTATAGCAAGTGGTCGCGCAGTTACTCGACCCGTTATAATCGTTTCATACGAAACACTTCGACTGAACGTTGACGAGCTCAAAAATACGCAGATAGGACTTATGTTATGTGATGAAGGACATCGCTTGAAAAATGGAGACAGTCAAACTTTTACCGCTTTGAATAACCTTAACGTCTCGAGAAGAGTTATTTTATCCGGTACACCAATTCAGAACGACTTATCAGAATATTTCTCCTTGGTCAGCTTTGCCAACCCTGGACTTCTCGGAACTCGGCTTGAATTCCGGAAACGCTATGAACTTCCCATTCTTCGTGGCCGCGATGCATCAGGTAGTGACAAGGACAGAGAGAAAGGCGACCAATGTCTTCGTGACCTCCTCGAAATTGTCAACAAATTTATTATTCGACGGACAAACGATATTCTGTCAAAATATTTGCCAGTCAAGTATGAACACGTGGTGTTTTGTAATCTTGCACCGTTCCAATTAGATTTGTACAACCACTTTATCAGCAGTCCAGATATCAAAGCTTTGTTGAGAGGCAAAGGAAGCCAGCCCCTCAAAGCAATTGGCATGCTCAAGAAGCTTTGCAACCACCCCGATCTACTCAGTCTGCCGGAAGATTTGCCTGGATGCGAGCAATACTGGCCAGAGGATTACGTACAGAAAGATGCCCGTGGCCGAGATAGAGATGTAAAGCCCTGGTATTCAGGCAAGATGCAGGTCCTTGACAGGATGCTCGCTCGGATTCGACAAGACACAAATGACAAGATTGTCTTGATTAGTAATTTCACGCAAACGTTAGACATGTTCGATAAACTTTGTCGCCATCGCGGTTACGGGTCTCTCCGACTTGATGGTACTATGAATGTGACCAAAAGACAGAAACTAGTCGACAAATTCAACAATCCGGAAGGACAAGAGTTCATATTTTTGCTTAGTAGCAAAGCAGGTGGATGTGGTCTAAATCTCATAGGAGCTAATCGACTGATACTCTTTGATCCTGATTGGAATCCCGCGGCAGATCAACAGGCCCTGGCCCGAGTATGGCGAGACGGGCAAAAGAAGGATTGCTTTGTATATCGCTTTATCACTACTGGTACTATCGAGGAAAAGATTTTTCAGAGACAATCGCACAAGCAATCTCTTTCCTCGTGTGTTGTGGACTCAGCCGAAGATGTTGAGCGACATTTTACACTCGATAGCCTACGCGAGCTGTTCCAGTACCATGGTAAGACGACTAGTGACACGCATGACACATTTAAATGTAAGCGTTGCAAGCCAGACGGGAAACAATATATCAAGGCTCCGGCGATGATGTATGGCGACACCAGCACATGGAATCATTTCGTCAATGATGGTCTGAAGCCTATCCAAGACTTGTTATTAAGACAGGAGCATGGTGAGAAGGAGGTTTCGGCAGTATTCCAATACATATCACATTAGTACGAAACAATTATATTTGGCAGCTTCGTACCTAGGTACAGGTGCATGCGTAATTTGGGTGTAGGAGTTGGTTGAAATGGTGTTCAGGAGACGGGTCTTGAAATTGGGCATTAGATGGCGTTGAAATATTTACGGCATCATAAATTACAGAATTCATATTACTACTTTCATATTTCAAACTATATCTTCGTGACGCACCAAAATCTTTCATCTAGTTGTGAGACACAATATGCGAGTATTGTACTCGGACCAGCTCTGGAACACGACAGGAAAACAGTCAGCTGAATAGCCTGCTACAACTTGTAACCATGCATTACAAATAATGACAAATGTTTGGCTCAAAATAACGCATATATCCATGGTCATATATGCAATAGCTTAGCTCTAGTCACGGCAGGCATCAAATACCAAATATTATAGCATGGACTTCTCGAGTTGAAGTGAGATAGAATAGAGTAGATTTGATACATTGTAGATCCGATGTTGAATGAGACCTAAAGAGCTAGATACTTAATCTAACTCAACTTGAACCAAAACTTATCTTGCTAAAATGAGGTTTGCTAACTAGAAAAGAGAAATGATAGAGGCACTAACGCCAATAGTTTTGAAGGCACAGTTCACGATTTGCCAGTCTTTATCACCATAGTTGCTGTCCTTAATGTCTTCTAAAACACCACCGAGCTTCATAATTGACGTAAAGAAGAAATTGAGCAATGTCAGCAACAATATCAGCAGCGATATCAGCCTAGAGCTGGATGTCTATCTAGACAAGCGAGCCAATACATAGATTATTGATTGGTATAACATCGCCATTGAGATTGATGATCTAAAATTTGGTGTTAGTCAAATTCAAACTTCTTCGTACGTAGATACATACCTGTAGACCACCATTGATATTTTGGTTCTGTGCTTTAACTGGAGCAGCGTTACAGCAGAAGGTTTGCTGCTTGCAGATATTGACAGGAATCCCCCCCACGAGCTGGACAGCAGACACGCCTGCGAAAGTTAGCTTGATTTTCCAGCTCAGATATTCTACACGTTTCGAAAGCGTCGAACTGGCCTTCTCTCTAGCAGGGAAGACATCACTTACAATTAAGAGCAACTGGAACGGACGCTCCTCCTAACAAGCCAGTGAGTAAGTCCAAAAGCCCTCCACCACCTGTGGCTGCTATCTGAGATGGTTTGGCATTTTGCACAGATCCGCAACAGTTCAGTTCGTTCTTCTCGCTTTTGGCTTTGCACTTAGCGGCTTGTGCAGCTTGGACGGCAGCGGCGTTATCGGTTTGTCTCTTCTCGATTACATCGACATTCGGGGCTGCAATAGCAAGAGCCGCGAAGGCGAAGATAGTGGCAATAGTGAACTTCATAACGATGTTTCGTGAAGCAATTTGGGGAAATAAGGATCTGAAGAGGTCGCTAGGCTAGCTATAAGAAGAAGAAGCCAATGGAGAATGCTGTTGGGAAATTGAGAAAGACGGATCCAAGGAGGTGTTATATATTAGCCTCTACATTCTAAGATCAGTGGATGTTGTACATGGAACTACGGTAACGGTTCACTTCGAGGCAAGAAGTGCAACCACGAGTCGACCTAGACTTTGCATCTCACAGCACAAGCTTCCGACTTAGGAAATAAGTGGCAGTAGCTGAACAGCAGGGCGTAATTATCGGATGTAACATGAGAATCACTGGTGCGTACCTTATATAAGACACTGTGATACAACAACAACTAAGTTGAGTTTTCTCGACTTAGCTAGTTGAGACTCTGATCAAGTTCAAAAGATATTCATCCATTTCCAGGAAAGATCATCAAACTAAGACGACCCCATGGTTTGTCCTGTTGAGCTCTAACCTGATCTTCTGACATTCTAACACGTCGAGGAAATGTAACCTTTATTTTTAAGACACTTAGCTGTAACATTTCGCCGTGTACTACTTTACATTCTTCAATGGTAGTGCAGAGCTTGCATAGCTTGTGTCGGAGATACAAATGGCAAGTGAGAATGAACATTCACAGCGGAGTTCCTTTGTGGTAATGTTTATTTTTGTGTCTGTCCAATAATTACATATTATCCAAAATGCTTCTGTATCAGGTAGCTCATGTTTTGTGGGAGACAACTTTCTATAGTGTGATGATTTCAACATTGGAAGCCACCTGTGTTTCATATTCGAGGATTCATGGGGTGGCCTTTCCTCTGAAAATATAGGCATTTCCCTCAGATTAGGCACTGGATTCCCGGACTGACCACCAGATACCCATATTGGCAGCTACAATGAGGTCCAGCATCTTATATCCCTCATCGAAGATAATCAGCTTACCAAGCTTCACTCTTTTACCTCTGTTCCCACCGCCAGCTTTCTCCTGCCCGAGGCTGAGATCCAGGCGGAACTCATCATCTTCTTCCTCCTCACTTGTCCACCTTGAATTTTGTTGAGATAGTTGAGTCGTAGTTGGAAGGCTAGAATCAACTCTATCATTATCGCTAGATAAAGCGTTTAAGTTTGAGTACGGCCGAGGGGGAAGTGTGGGAGGTTCTTCATCGTCACTTGGATAAATGGCTGCATATGATCCTGGAGGTGGTCCCTTGATCGAGTTAGTATAGTTAGGAGTCCAATATTTAGTGCGGAAAGAAGAAGTATAGGGGTTATCTTGGAAACCCCTAATCGTTATCATGCTAGAAAATGTGCTCTTAACGCAACTTTATGGTTCCTCTTTCTCTCGAAGCATGATGTATATGTATGAAATTTCTCTCTCCTTACCATTTGTGGACGGGGACGCGGTGGCAGCGCGGGTTTTCGTTTCTCTGGGGATAACTTATTTCGAATCTGGTCAAATTTCGGAATATAAAATCGCCCCAAATCAGCACTTCGTCCTTTAGTGGCGATATTTGGCGTTAAAGGATACTGGAATATAGTAGATGAGGGTAAATTGAAGCGGAGTTCACTAATAGGCACTGCCGCCTGAGATGGTGATCCTTCATCAGTCGTGTTACTTGCTGAGACTGGACTGGGTAGTGTGTGGCTGCATCGTAAGCTACGTCCACTGCCGCTTGTGGAAAACTTGCAACGCCCGCCCCAAAGACTTTCGAAAGAGTATCCTTTCGTTTGGGACGCATTATCTTCATGGAATGGCCGATTCAAGAGTGTGGTACCAGGGGAGTTGGTACTTCCACTCCGGCCACGTGTTGTGGTGTTAGGAGCATCGGAATTGTCCGAATGCGCCCTTTTGTGTTGCTTAGAACGGTCCCAGAAGTTCGAACCTTCCATACGGATACGTCGGCCGAATCCAGTCTGCAAATTGCCAGGAGGATTAGGCGAGGAATTCAAGCGCGCCGCTTCGATGCTTGATGGGAAATCTCTGAACTGACTGTATCCTAATGTTGTTATATTCACCAAGATATTATAGTACGGCGGCTTTTTCGATTGCGGAGGTGTGAGTCCTCTGTCGGCTTCTTCTTCACCAACAAAAGTCCCTACATTCCATTGAGCTGCAGAAGAGGGATCTCGCCGAATGATTGTGACCGAGAATGCCTGTTGAGAAATGCTTGCTATTGGAGAGGTTTCCTTTAAGTCTTTCAAATTACCATTGTTTGAGTTCATGGAATAAGGAGTTTCGGATTCAGAGCTTGGTGGATGATTGTCGATATTATGCAATGGCTTCCTTTCAGTAAAAGCTTCCGACATGAAGGGTCGAGGTCCTAACGGCCGTCTTTGAGGGTCCTCCTTGCTTTCTGATGCAGGCCGATGGGTTCTAAGTTGGTCTGGAGCTAGCGGTTTGCGTGTGATCTTGTTGTTTGACTTAGAGTCTGGTAGAGGCTCTGGAGCTGCCACAGGCTTTCGATGTAGCTCCATAGACGATCTTGTACTCTCTGGTAGTGGCTTCCGTGTTAGAGGTTGCGGTATATCTTCTTTGTCGTCGTTCTCCTCAAGCTTCAAGGCTTCGGCCTCAGCGAGGAATTTAGCATCTTCTTCTGTGTTCAGGTGAAGATAGTATAGAGAAGCCTCAACATCTGTAGCAGTGATGTTTTTGAGCTGTGGCTTGAGCGTGGTGAGTATTACATCTTTTTCAAAAAGTTAGCAAGTTATAGTTCTTCTAGTAAGTTGATATAACAATTAGCTCACCTTTACTTCCTGGAACACGTGCGATGTAGAGCGTCAAGGGCTGTCTCTTCCTTTCTGTAGGGTTTCGAGGATACTTGGGTGGATTTGAGGCCAGATAAGTGATATCAGACAGAGATTGAGCCTCTATTAAAGGAGCCATCAGACTCGGGTTTAGAGCGGTCAATATTCAGGCTTATGTTACATGAAATATCTTCCCTCACTAGCTAGAGAGCATGTTTAGGTAGTGAACGTAGAAAGTATTTGCAGAAATGTTTTTATATGAAAAGGTTTGTAGTCGTAGAAGAGAATTACCTATTGATAACACTCTAAGTACGGCGTGTGTCAGCTGTGGTAGAGTTTTGAGGTGGGTAGCAAAAGATCTCTTCTCTCAATTTCAAACGTGGATGTCCACGAAAGCAATCGTCGAGATATGGTATATACGCAAGAGGGTGGTGGGCCCAATGTTGTGCTAGCTACATAGGTGAAGATTATCTACGTAGATATCTAGGCTGGTAGAGATCGCTGCGTAAGTTCTGAGGCTGAGTAGACGTAAGCTCAGCTAGAACAGGAGTTATGGCTCTGAATGTACTGCTGCGATGACAATTTATTGCCTATAGGCATATGTTAGTTAGCAGCTTTTTAATAGGAGGTGCCATTCGAGGTAATTGACTAGCGTCCTGTTTATGTCTGTCTTGAGAAGTATATCTACTGGATAATGGGGACGTACTAGAGACACACCCTAACTCAACTTGCACTTACAGATATGGGATACTGCCCGCGGCTCGACACTCAATGATCTTAGTATGACTGTTGAGCTTGCACAAGCTTTGACAGTTTGAGATAATTCTGGTACCAGTTCTACCACTTTTCCAGTGTTGTCGTCAAAATTGGGTACTGAAGATGATCCGTATGTCTTGGCGTTGTCGGCATTGTCTCCATATTATTATTGTGATGGGACAGCACTAAGCGAGCACTAACTGAAAATTGGCGTATCAAGAAAGATTTCTGGATCTCGAGATTTCTTCAGGCGCCCGACCCATCCAGCGCCTTCATCAACCAGACAGGCCACCTTCTTTTTGTTTGAATTTCCCTCCAGTGTGGTTACAATTATTTGAGCGTCATTACATCATTATATCGGCTGGAATTTCTGAGATCTGCAAAAATGGCAGAGAGTTCCCTCCAGGTATTTTCTTCCCCGCCTTTTCAAGTTTTATCTCGACTTACACAACATTATAGCAACGGCTGCGCGATGATGCGGAAGCATTTGACGGACTACTCTCACTGATACCCGCAAAACACTATTACGCCCAGGAGGATACTAGTGTACGATCTGGTCCATAACACAGTTCTACAGGAAGACTGACTTTTTGCTTTCTAGGACCAATGGAAGAAGAAGAAACAGACCAAGGCACAAGCTGCTGCTGCTAGAAAAGCCAAACTTAACCCGGACTCTGCAAAGAGTGCAAAGGATGTTATGGACGAGCGGGCCAGGAAACGAAAGTTGGAAGAAGTAGAGGAGGAGTCGGATGTTGAGGGTGTGGAGAAAGAAGTTCCTAGGCAAGGACTTAAGAAGGTCCAAGATCAAAAAGTCAAAAAGCAGAAAACGGCACAAGATAGCGAGCAATCGCCAGAAGAAATCGCGGCAGCAGAAGAAGCAAAGGCGCTGGAGGTCGAAAGGAGGCGCGAAAAGGCAGAGCGTAAACAGCAAAAGCTAGCGGAGAAAAAGGAGAAGAAAAAAGCGAAGCAAGTCACAGTGGCAGCGCAGGTTGTCACTCTACCTTCAGGTCATGACTTAGACGAACAACCGGCGAAGCAAGATATCGAAGATGTCGAATTAGCAGACGGAGATAATGGACCACAAGGCGAGATAGAGTCCTTCGATGCCGAAGGTCTGGAAGAGACTGTGACATCGAAAGATATGGCTACCTCGCCAGATTCCGCACCTCTTTCACCTACATTCGACAACACTGAAGATCCAAGCTCCAACACATCTACTACTTCCATCATACCCGCATCCTCCACTCCGAAACACATAAAACTATCTACAGTAAATCCTGAAGTTCTACGGGAAAGACTAGCTGCACGTATCGAAGAGCTTCGCCGCCAGCGGAAAGCCGATGGCCCCGATGGAGCACCTGCGAAAAATAGACAAGAACTAATGGAGGCTAGGAGGAAGAAGGAAGAACAACGACGAGCACACAAGAAGGAGCTCCGACTGCAAGCAAAGCTAGACGAAGATGCTCGCAGAGAGGTTGCTCTATCTTCTGCCCGAGACTCACCTGCATCCAGCATGATGAGCCCTTCCATCAGATCACCCGAACAGAACTTCTCCTTTGGACGCGTGGCATTTGCAGACGGCCAACAACTCTCAGAAAACCTGTCTACCCTCTTAGCCGCACCAAGAAAGAAGGGACCCCAAGATCCTGCGACTGCTCTACAAGCAAGTGAGAAGAGACGATTACGAGTAGCTGGATTTGACGACGAAAAGCGAGCTGATATAGAAGAGAAAGACCTCTGGTTGAACGCAAAGAAGCGGGCCCAAGGCACAAAAGTACGTGATGATTCGTCACTGTTGAAGAAAACATTGAAGCGAAAGGAAAAAGCCAAGAAGAAGAGTGAAAAGGAATGGGGCGAGCGCAAAGAAGGGATCGCAAAGGGAATTGCTATGAAACAGAAGAAGCGTGAGGAGAATCTTAAGAAGCGGAGAGACGAAAAGGGATCAAAGGGTAAAGGGAAGGGCAAGTCTGGCGGTGCCCAAAAAAGTGCAAAGCCAAAGGTAAAGAGTAGACCTGGTTTTGAAGGGAGTTTTGGGGGAAAGCGGAAGTGAAGGGTGTCGATGTAATTACTTCCGGAACATGATACTAAAACGTAAAGAATAAAGGCACTGTAAATATTCCAATACTTGATACTATTCGTTTTTCCTTGCGAAATCCACTGTGAGTATTACAGCGGCACCACTATCAACCATATGACATCTCAATCCAGGTACACCTGATCACTCAAATGATTCACAAAGCAATACATTGGAATGCAGAGGAGCGACCGGTAGTCCTTAGCAATTCTAATAGGTATTGATGCATTACTACTTCAAAATAGACCATATTACATTCTCATTATGCCAAAAGAATTCGAGCCTTAGATTTTTGTGGCAAAATACACGTTGATTAAACTTGTATATGTTGAAACATTACATTAATAGAGGCTAAAAAAAATCTCTCTTCCTTTTGGAATACCTCAAGAATGGTTAAGAGTTTGAGAATATAAAAATATGCAGAAATATGACCGGTTCCTGACTATGAATATGCCAAACTTTTGATACGATGAGCCGCAACTCACGTTAGATCCATAGCCACCGTCATTGTATTATCAATCTATAATAAGAGAAAGGAGGACTGTTACGCCTCTGGTAAGACGAAGGTTTTTCCGCATTGTCGTGTGTCAATGTTGTGTGAGAATGGAATGAGCTTAAAATCATGAGAGATCGCAGTTTGCCTTCTCTATCATACAGTAGTTTTTAAGCCAGACTGGTCGGGAATCATCCTGTACTTGTGAAAAGACCCAGTTCATCATCATCAAACGCCTGTAAAAATCGTGAAAATAGTATTTTGTATACAACCATCCGCTTTTGGCTGTATTCCATCCCTTTAACCCTAGAGACTTCTTATAGTAGCGAATCCAATCTAGTGAAGACATTGAGACAGGCGGCGACGACCTAGATTGAAATATTAGCCTTATCGGGAAACCGTACATTGCTGAAATTACCTCTAGTTGCAACTCCCTCTCCTTTCCATTGTTAACTTCCTCGGTGATAACTTGTCCCAGGTTGGCCCCAACACCTCCAGATGCGCCGCCCGCTCTCTTTCCAAATGGATATTGACTGTATTCCGCCAATAGCTCATCTACTTGTGCAAAGGCACGCTCCCTCGATTCGTGTCCTAAGGATGCAAGAGCGTTCTCCAAAACATTGGCAGCATACGCAGCACAAACCATGGCAATTGTACGCACATATCTGAATTCAAGATCTTCCGGGAGCCATTGACTTCCAGGCAGAACGACCGTTCGTTGTGTGAGGACATTTCGAACTCTGCGGCGAATCTCCTCCTTAGCACCTCCATCGGCAACGGGATGAGTTGCCATGTCAAAGAGCAGGAAGTTCTTTTTTTCGGTACGGAGGATTCCCTTATCAACTAAACCCTTTGCCAGACGTTCCCGAACCTGCTTCAATTGGTACCCGATCTTCATGAGGTTCCATGTCTCACCTAAACGTGTATTAGTTTTGCTAATGATGCTAAGGCAACAAGGCTAGCATACCACTCATTAAGTCAATCCACGAACTGACGCTCATTTTTTCGCTCGCCTTCATCATCTTTAAGGCCTCGTCCAGAAGAACCTCTCCCGTCAGTGTATCATCAATGACCTCGATCACTCGATCAGCTAGGGGGAATCTCCGCCTCGACGAGTCCTTCTGCATGCTTATACGGCCACGGAAAGCAAGCTCGATAACAATACATCCGCGTAGCGCATAAGATATATTATCATTCCAGAAAGAGAGGTAGCCCTAGGCATTGATTAGCATTTTGGTGATACTCTTATGGCAACTGGAGCCTCGCTCACCTGCTTATCCTTTAAGCCTAGCAGCAATACCTCCTCCATCAGCGTCAATTTTGGCTGTTTGCTTCGCTCGGCGCTTTCACTAATGTCTCTTGGGTCAAATGCGATTTTATGGCCATTCTCTCCGGCCTCGTATGAGGTCTCTGGACCTCCTGTATCCCGCGAGCCGCCTGCCTTTGGCGCAGGAGCAGGAGAGCCCACCCGACTTGAGTCCATATCTTCGCCATCTCCTCCTCCACCTCCGCCTCCCCCTCCACGTCTCCTAGTTAATCCTGATGACATCGCAGCTATTCCCTGTGCGAGTTCGTTTTTGATATAGGGGGGTTGGTCCTAGGCGCATTCGAATTCTAAGGGGACCATATAACCATGCACTAACACGAGACTGGCAGATCAGTAGCAGTAATTATTCCTGAGCGCTTGAAACTATTAGGCTCTCGTCTTTAACAATGTGTTGTGGGAGGAGGATGCTTTCTCGCAAACTTTAGGGGCAGTGTTGCGTGTAAGTTGACTTGAACAATTATAGATAGCTCCGACAGGGGTGGGATCCTGGTGCCTTTAGTGGATTTTGGGGTAGCTTTTAGCAATTCATTCTACTAATAAGAGGATTGAACCATCCTAACATTGCAATAGACTGGTATTCTATGGCAATTATATTTTGCTAAATGAGTCCTAAACTAGTTTTCAAATCCTCTTAAACTTTTGCAAATTACCAAATTCTCCTGCCACGTCGAACCTTGTGATTTCCACAATAAGCTTCAGGCTTATTATACTTGTAATGTGATCGTTTCTCTAATTACATTTTGATATCGAGAGTAAACTTCAGTCGCTTTGTGTTTTTCTCCGTACTGTCACTCTATCAGAGAATTTGACATGTGTAGTTGGTAGTACTCGTGCAAGTTCATTGAAGCAGTTGAGAGGCAATATTCAAATAGTATAGGAAACGAGGCTACAGCATATTCTCAAACTATGCATATAAAAATTGTTACAGCTACAGAATGAATATTCCCCTGCAAGCCTGCAAGCAGTCGGTCAATCCGCATTTATTACAACTGTTGACAAATGAAATCCGCATAGTCTCGTGATGTTAGAAATCAGCTTCACCATGCAAAGAGTTCGAACAGTGAAGAAATGGAACCAGGTATGAGTAAGATGGTCTAACATTTATACAAGCACAAAGATACATTGTGCTTCATTCACAACGTTCATCTTAATAAGGCTCTCCTACCACGGCTGTCCAATGACCAAATGATTTCTCTCATAATATCAAGCCTATCATCGTTCTCCTAATATACAATTACAAGTCTCCTCAGTGAGCTATTCTGTGAATTAGCATGTGTAATAAAGATAGAGCTTCACAGGATGACTGAACGTACCATCTGGCTGAGCGAGAATATATTCAACGGCTTTGTCAACTGTCCAAATGTTAGTGCATACCACTTGTGAAGGCTCATCAACACTTACCGCTGTGGATAGCGTCTGCCTCCTTATCCGGGATTTCAATGCTGAACTCCTGTTATGCAAATCAGCACCTGGCCGTAGAATATCCTATATCTTGACTTACCTCCTCAATGGCCATCACTACCTCAACGGTGTCCAAACTGTCCAGACCGAGATCGTTTGCAAAGTGAGATGTAGGTGATAGCTGTCCACAGTAAGTCTCTCAAACAAACTACATGCTTCATGTGATATTATACCTTCGTAGGGTCGGTAACCTGAAAACACCATTAGCAAAGCTCTCAACCAGCTACGAAATCAAGCATACCTTATCAAAGTTCTTCAAGAGATCAACTATCCGGCCCTCAACCTCATTCTTTTGTAAACCAGCAGCGGCAGAGTAACATCTCATGGCCTGGAATGCGGATGGGGCGAATGCGGACTTGGTGACGAAGGGCGATAAAGTAGCTGGTCGCGCAATTGCACCCGATGTGCGCATTGCCTGGCTAGTGGCACTTCGTGCAGTTCTAAGTAGAGCGGAGCGTAACATGATGTATGGTTGGTAGGGTGCGGAAGACGATATGTTGATAGAGAGGCAAGAAAGAATCTGGGATGATGAGTTGAAGCTCTTCGGCTTTACAAAAGTTAAGCTTGGATCTGCACGTGACTTAAAATTCAGAATCTCAATTTATTTTGGCAACTTCTCGACTCTGTAGAAATTAATTGTATAAGGAATTCGTAGTATTGTTTTAGTCTCTGATATCTGACTACTGTTTACATATCTTCGAATATCATATGTGGTTGTGGTTGATACTGGAGCTTCATGAATACTAGCCAATCAAAACAAGCGGATTTCTACAGACGTCGGCCGCAACAATTGAAAGATCAATACATTACACCATCTGCAACCTCCGCCACGAGCAACCACCACAATGGCATCCAGCAAGCCCATAACCATGCTCGTGGCTCGCAGCCGACCATCCGCTTTCCTCACAGGCTCCATACGTACGCAATTACAGTCCCCCGCCCAAAGCTTTCTCTACACACTGCCTTCGATCGGTCTGCGCGCATACGCTACACCCTCCGGTCCCCCACCAGCGGGATTCCGGCTCCCAAAGCCAGAGAGATGGGATCAGAGCAAGGAATCAACACTGGATAAGGCGGGAAAGTACTTTCTTTTGCTGGAGATGGCAAGAGGAATGTACGTGGTGCTAGAACAGTACTTTCGGCCACCGTGAGTACTTGCCATTGAGACGTCAGATGGAACGATGGATCTCTAATATGAAACAGATATACTATTTACTACCCCTTCGAAAAGGTATGTACAAATTCTGGTGAATTGAGAAGGTGGCAGATGCTTATTTGATATAGGGACCAATCTCTCCTAGATTCCGTGGCGAACATGCCCTACGAAGATATCCATCTGGCGAAGAACGTTGCATTGCTTGCAAACTTTGCGAGGCTGTAAGTCGTCCTTCATTTCGTTCCATCAAAACCCGGGCAGGCTGACTTATTCTTAAAGATTTGCCCCGCCCAAGCAATTACGATCGAAGCCGAGGAGCGAGAAGATGGCAGCCGGAGAACGACAAGATATGACATTGACATGACCAAGTGCATCTACTGCGGTTTCTGCCAGGAGAGCTGTCCCGTTGATGCTATTGTCGAATCGCCAAACGCCGAGTATGCCACTGAGACGAGAGAGGAGCTTCTTTACAACAAGGAGAAGCTGTTATCCAACGTATGTTGAATTTTTTGTTTCTAAAGTCTAGATGCTAACAGTTCCGTAGGGTGATAAATGGGAACCAGAATTGGCAGCAGCCGCAAGAGCAGATGCTCCTTACAGATAAAGCGTTTTTTTTTTGTATTATGGGTGGAGTGTATATAGGATTATAGAAATGTTTTACCAACCGTGACCATTTCTGCTTAGCTTCCCTTTCGCTTGTCTGTAAGCTCAATATCTTTCTTCGCTGTGCAGTGCTCTCAGCGTCATACCCCTCAATATTCCCTGGCTATTGATACAGGTCGGTTTGCCTCTCATGCCCAACCAATGGCAAACCAAAACAAACCTGGAATATCGATATTTAAACAAAAACACCACAGCAAGAGCTCTTCAAAAATAGCCCCCCTACACACCTAAGCCGTTATCCTCCCAACCATCCCAACCCCAACCTACTTGGCAAAGCGAAGTTAGATACCACTCTACTGCTTAGTGCACCAGTCGTTGCCAAATACACCGACACCAAAGAACACCCAATCCAAAAAAAATTCCACACTCTATGAATGTCTTAACACATATAGGATCCATACGAGCATTTAAATTGTGTGTGTGTGTGAGAGAGAGAGGGAAGGGGGAGAGAGAGAGATGGTCTTCTTCCTGCCACATCTCGCCCGATATCAGAACATATCCCTTAAACACATCCACACATCCATACATCCACACATACATATATACATATATACATACGTATATATACACTATTCTTTATTCCTTCCCTTTAAGGAGATCCAAAATCTAATCAATGGAACTCAATTCTATTCTTGTAGGGGATGTAAAGTGCGTGCTGTTGCCTATCGGGATACTATTCTCAATCACGATCGTCTCCAGGTCAATATGTATGTAGCTTTGTTAATGTGTTTGCCGGATGTAAAGCACAAATGGACCTCCTTTTGGGCTAGATATAAGGCTAAAGTTTCGGAAACGTGAAGATTCTGAGCCTAGCTTAGAGTTGATTGCCTGTAGTTAGTAACATCAAAAGTTGTATAAATAGCAGGTTCAACAGATCACGTTAGTTTCAGCTGAACAACCATAGCAAGTTCATTGAGCAAATTTTGATTAATTCATACAAGCCAATAATCTACATACACACCATCTCCACCATAAACCTTTTGAAAGGAAGAGAAACAACAGCAACTTGTATCTGCCCTGCATCCTTAGTTGGAGAGGGACACAACATCTTTCCTCTCCTATAATAGCACAAATGCAGAAATGCAATCCAAAAATTCCAAGAAAGAGCTTTAGTTCTCGATATCTCAAAGAACTCCAATGCACCATATGCAAGTTTTGTGTTTCGCAAGACAGCCTTCTAAAATCAAAAACGCCCTGGGTAATTTTCCGTAAAGTGTTGGCCCATCGCTTGGCCGCGGAAGTCAGAAATCCCAGATGAAATACAATGCAAAATTGCAAAAAGGGGTATACAGATATAGTTCCCGAACCTCAGAAATGAGCGAGGTTCGTAACAACAAACACCATCAAATCGATCAGCATCTCATTGGTTGAATACCAGAGGGGTGTTGCCCATGTTGGCAGCACTGGCCAGAGTCATGCCTGGAGCGTTGAAACCATTTGGCATAGAAGCCATCACGCCCATTCTCTCACGCTCAGCCTTCTCGGCCTCCAGACGAGCACGATCAGCTTTGGTGATACGAGGCTTGCGATTGGTATTCCCGCCACGAGATCCTGGACCAGTACGTGGAAGACCTTCACGACCAGCAGTTGCAAGTCCGCTGCCTCCTCTAGTGGTACCAGAACCTCGGGCAGCGCCACCACGACCACGTCCACGAGCGCGCTTCGGTGCTCCATCGGCTCTGTGGAAAGTTAGTAGATGTAGACACGATCGAGATTTGGAAAGCTTACCTCAACTCCAAGGCTGGTTTCTCGCCTTCTGGGACCAGAGGACCGGAGTACACGAAAAAGCCATCATTTGCAGCAGCAGCCTGCTCCTCCCACAACAATTCAGAATCATCCACGAAACCGTCCATCTTGTCGTACTCGTCCTCCTTCATCTTGCGCTTGGCAGGGACCTTCTTCTTTCCACCATCGGTGCCAGTGCCATTTCGTCCATCACTCATGCCACCCATCTCGACATTGCTGCCCTCAGCCTCGGAATCAAGAGACATGTCATCGCCACTCTCCTTGCCGGCCGCACGCTCCAAGGCTGCACCGGCCGCTGCAACTCGTGCAAGACGATCCCGCTGGGCAGCCAGTCTAGGATGTAATGCATCCCAGCCATATTGCTCTTCAGCGAGGCGGGTGAAGTTGATGTACTTATTTGTCTCACCATTCATAGGGATGTTGAGGACCACCGTAGGAGCTCTAAACTCGGTGCCTATATACGAAATTAGCCTCCTTTCGTGGAAGACATCGTATTACGAAATGCGTGGGGCAGGAGCATAGGAAAACTTACCAGTATTTGCACCACCTCCAAGCTGCATGAGACCGGATCCCGGGAGAGGGGGTGGGGCTGGAAACGTTTCCTTGGGCTCCTTTAGCTTGGGAGGCTTTGGTGAGGCAGCGGTGGATGAGGTAGCCGTGCTTCCATTACCCACCGGCTTCTTCGCCAACAAGGTTGGTCCAGACGAGCTCTTTCGCTCGGTGTCCTTCTTCTTACTTTCGATATAAGGAGGAGGAGCACTGCTCTGAACATTCATCACACCCTCCGAAAGCTACGTGAAAGTTAGCAAGTTAGTCAGGGGTAGCGCATGCTCAACTTACCGGTCCAGGTCTGACCGTGTTTGGTGCCGTCTGGCTAGGGAGCACCGTGGTTTCAGCCATGGCGGATGAAGGAAGCTTAGATGAGGTTGGTGATGGTGGAACCGAGCCTTGACTATCTTGCTGGGCTCGCAGGAGCTGCTGTTGCTGTTGTTGGGCGAAGAAAGACTGCGTTGCGAGAGATGGCGAGGTCAGAGAATGATTAGGAGGGTCGACCAAACTTGAGATCGATGGCGACGCGCTAGCGCGATTAGTTGATTGAGGATGGCTTGGCGAACCCAGAGAATTAGGAACGGGGCCTTGAACCACGGTTTCTCTGACCTGGATTTGACGTTAGCATTGATCAACTGGGGAAAGAGCGAAGTGCAGAACCCGTGACCGTGCTCGGGGACAGAACCGGGCACGCCAAGATTGGGGAAACTTACAGGATCATAATTGGATCGGATCGGATCGTAGTTTTGTCCACTGCTGGCACTGCGGAAGAGTGCTGGGCTGGAGGTTGTCGCTGGAGCCGGGGCTAAAGAGCCGGTTGTTAGCAAGTATTAGGTGAGAGACAAACGGACCTGTGCACGGGAGATTGCCGTCAAGCATCGGCCAAACAACGAAACTCCAAGACAGACTACAAGCACAGGAGAGAACAAACGACATGAAAAGACGTACCAGCTGGTTGGGGCTGAGGCGGAGGAGGAGGTGCGGAGAAGAACGAGTGTGGAGGAGGTTGCGCTTGCGGTTGAGCTTGCGGTTGAGGTTGGATTTGAGGTTGAGATTGGCTCTGGAAAGCGTCATGACTTTGGATGGGAATTGGACCGCTAGGGCGAGATCCGGCAACCGCAAGCACATTGGAGTTGACTGCGGCAGCGCTGTCCAGAGATTGCTTTGGTTTCCGCTTGATAATGGGAGCATTGGGATCTCTAGGCTTGCGAGGCTTCCGGACAGCCTTTGGTGGAGCATTAGGATCTACCGGAGCAGGTTTACGGCCTTGGTTCAATGTTAGTAAGGGTACGCTGATACATAATATCCCAAAGGATTATTCTATTCCAACAAGTAGCATCAGGCTGGAAATAGAGGTGTGGTGGTGGTGGTGGTGGTGGTACAAAAAAAGGTACCATCATCACGATCTGGAGGGGCGGCTGGCTAAGCGAAGAATGTCTGTCCATACCTGGCTTTTTCCGCAGCGTGCCATCTTTTTTGTATTGTGACTGCGACCCACCCGGTGCTGAACCGGATAGTGTCATGGGCGTGCTCGAGCCGGCAGGATTCACAATAATGCTATGGGTTGATTCATTTAATTGTCCTGACGGCGACGGCGACCGTGAGGGTGATCCGGCGGGGGACGACTGCAGGTGGATGGATCCTGGGGGGGACGACAGACTGGCGCTGGAGGAGCGACTGCCCTGGACCTCGGACATGGCGATGCTGAATTAGAACTGGTGATGGCAATAAGAATAAGAATGATGCCGCGATGCACGCTTCATATGAGGAATTAATAATAGGTATTGCAGTGCGTAGCTGGGGTGTGAATGAGATTGGGGTATATCGGTGATTTCAATCAATAACGTGACAAGGGAGCTGAGTGGGTTGCGTGGTTGGGAATAGCTTCATCCAACGTGGCCGATCGCGGTCGACACGACGGGGCGTGCAGAATCGGGGCTGGGGCAAGCGTGGGCGATGGCGTGGCTCTCTCGGCCGGGCGCAGATGCGGATGCGACAGGGAGGAATGGAATGGTGATATTTCGACGATGCGGTCGATGCGGCAGCATGAGTATTTGATGACGAGATGGGTGATTGTCGGGGATTTTGTGGTGGTGGAAAAGTCAGAGAAGGAGAGAAGGTTTGCAGGGCGGGAGCGAGGTGTGGTGGAAAGGGGGAATTGGTTGCGCGAAAGGGAATTATTTTTAAGCTAAATAAAGCACGTTGCAAAGGGGAAACTGGACTGGACAGGACTGGATTGGACTGGCGAACGAAAGGTGACGAACAGGAGAGGACTGGACTGGACTGGGACGACTGGACACCTGCTTGCTTTGCTGGGCTGGGCTGGGGGAAAGTGGAAAGGCGAGCGAGCGAGCGAGGGAGCGAGGGAGCAGCGGAAAGCAAAGCAAAGCCCAAAAAAAAAAGAGAGGGAGACGGGGACGTGGACGTAGACATAGACGGGGGCAGAGCGAGCAACCTATAACCTATCGACCCTAATTTACATATGGTTCGGGTCAGGTTTGAGTGCTGGTTGGAGCGCTGGTGCTGGCTTGGGGTCTGGTTTGGGAGGAGTCAGGTCTACTTTTTGTTTATTTATTTATTATAGCATTGATGGAGATGGAGACGGGAATGGGATAGTACAATAGTACAGCCATCATGGAAGCCATCATGGGAACTCTGGCTGCTGGGGGGGAGGGGGACAGACAAGCTGACTCTGGATGACTACTGCTACTAATGCTGCTAATGCTGCTACTACTACTCTTACTATTACTATTACTATCACTCGTCGTACTTATTATGCATACCCGCCCCGGCTATTCCTGGTAGAGGACTTCTTACTACAGGTATGCTGCCAAATACTACTACAAACTACTACTAATAATACTACTAATACTACGACTACTACTACTCTTACATACCTCCTCTCCTGCTTCAACTACGATTACGCTTTCTGGTCGGTCACGCAGCACCAGAGCAACCATGAACAGCTGCATGAGGTGATTGTCGATTGTCGATTGTCGATTGTCGATTGTCGGATGCATGAACTTACACACAGGGAGCGCATACACGACCACCACCTCGACATGGTCCGGCATTGAATTAGCAGTCGCATAATAGCCGTAGCGCCTATTTCTGCTCACTCACTCGCCCGTACCACGCTCGTCGCTCACGCTGTGCAAACGCAGACCCGTGGAGGGGGCTGGTGGCATGGTAAAGCACGGAATAAAGGAATAACGGTATTATCAAACTACGAATGGTCACACTGGCCATAATGGCCATTATGGTGATGAGATACGTAATGATAGTAAGAAATATAATAATGGCGATGGTGGTGTTACTGGTCGGGTGGTCTGGTCAGGCTAATAAGTAAGATCGGTAATATAAGATAAGTATGTAAGATACCGCCAGGCACAGCACTGCACAGCACTGCACTGTGCTATACTTTGCTGTACTGTACAGTACAGTACTACTGGACATAGGGCAGATGAAGCAAGATACCTACGAGGTGCCTCCAGTAACGCGGGAACGGCGCGTATCATCCACCATCCTCTTAATAGACTTGTCACGACCTAATACAAATAATGCTCGTGCTAGATTTGATACATGGCTACATGCCTCCATGCCAGAGGTTGGATGAATGTTAAATCCCAATCCTCCCGGCCAATCACCGCCCGCCCTTAGCCTGGCCCGCCCCGCCGCCCCCCCCACCCCCCCCCCCCCCCCCCCCCCTCCCCCCCCTCGACACGAAAATCCAACCATGACTAACAAA
>Ga0247810_10000853_pt1 | contig 24360 bp, 24 predicted proteins | sample UWRJL119311C1_FD_179918 | JGI IMG/M metagenome (GOLD analysis project Ga0247810, IMG submission 179918) | Plant litter microbial communities from Arlington Agricultural Research Station in Wisconsin, United States - UWRJ-L119-311C-1 | ecosystem: Environmental > Terrestrial > Plant litter >... | reverse complement strand
TCGGCTCCGGCATCTACAGTTACTTTTACTTCACCGGAAACGATGGTACCTGCAACAGTAAGTTTGGAATCTGGAGCCGAAGTTCCTATACCAACATTACCATTATTAAACACTAAATTACTTCCGGCATTTTGCCAATTACACATTGAAGAAGATAATAAACCCGCTCCCGCACGAATCCTTTCGTGCGGCGCAAAGGTAATCGACAAAGAATAGAAACAATAAACCTTGCCAATCGGCGAGGTTTTTTTATGTTTTCTTTACTTATCGGCTTGTTTTTTCTGCAAGAATGTCAACCAGCTCTCCAAAAAGTTCTTACATGGTACTGTGGCGAATGTCCCCGCTCCCCGAAGTGTTCTCATGAAAAGCTGCGCAAATGTCTCTGACTTTGCGCAATTTTTTTATTTAATGAATCTTACATCTAATAAAAGTCTCCCGACTTTTCACTGTAAGTTTTCTAAATATTTTTTGTAAGATAAAAACGATTATTTTTATACAAAAAAAAATAAATGAAAGCAGGGTATGTAATTCGGGATCAAAAGTTACCTCATTTTATAACATCAACAGTTGTAGACTGGATTGATGTTTTTACACGTCAAACGTACAGAGACATTGTAATTGACTGTTTTGATTATTGTATTAAAAATAAAGGAATGATTTTGTATGGCTATTTTATTATGAGCAATCATATTCATTTAGTTGTTCAGTCTGAAGAAGGGAAATTGTCAGATTTAATTAGGGATTTTAAAAAGTTTATTGCAAAAAATATTTTAGATAAAATTCAAAACAGTCCTGAAAGCAGAAAAGAATGGATGCTGGAACGTTTTAAGCTTGCAGCTCAAAAACATCAGCGTAATAAAGAATATCAATTTTGGCAATATGGAAATCATGCAGAGGAAATTTATTCAACAGTGTTTATGTGGTCTAAATTGCATTATATACATTTGAATCCTGTGAGAGCAGGATTGGTTACAAAAGCTTCGGAGTATATTTATTCTAGTGCAGTTAATTATGTTAATGATTCAGGATTATTAGAAATTGAAAAAAGTTGATAACCCAATAGTAAATGTTTTAGATCCAAAATCTTTAACTCTATATAATTTATATTAAATTCAGTATTAAAGTCGGAGACTTTCAGAGTTTTTTGTTTTTCAATTACATTTGTTTAAAATAGGCAAAGTCAGAGACATTTGCGCAGCTCAAATAAGGAACACTTCGCAGAGCGGGGAAATCTACAAAATCTGCAATTGACGAAGCTAAAAAGAAAGAAGGAAATCCAACTTCTTCTGAAAAAACGGATTATGTTCAAGTAGTTAATGATCCCAACAATACAAATAACAATGTAACAGTGAGAAGAGATGTTTATGAAAAACAACAAAAACAAATGAAGAAATAATGAAAACAAAATGTAAAGTAACATTACTGATATTATCTATTGTAATTATAGGGCTAATAGTATTCAATAAATGTTCTAATGATAAAAAAGTTTATATTTTAAAAGAACATAATCCAGATGGAAAATTAATAGGAGCAAATGAGTACATCATTAGAAATGGCGATACAGTTTTACATGGGAAATTTGTAAGGTACAATGAAAAAGGAATTAAAATTGCTGAAGGACAATTTGCAGATAATGAACCAACTGGTATTTGTTCTTATTATTTTGACAATGGAAAAATTAGAACCGTTTATTACAGAAAGGATAGTAAGATAAATTTAGAAAGTACTTATTATGACCAAAATGGCTTAATAAACAAATACATTATGTGTGATAGTCTTGGAAAAACAGCCTTTATCATAAAATTCGAAGAGAAAACAGTAAAAATGTATGATGGCTATTCAATTTGGCCAGTGGGACAATATAAAATAGAGAATAAAAAAAATGTTGAAATTAAAAAGGATGAAGTTTTAAAAGTAGGCGATACTATAAGATATTATTATTTAGTAGCTAATATACCTCATACTAAAAGAAGTTTTAAAATACAAAATGTTGGTGTTGATAGCTCAAAAGTTAAAAGAGTTATTAAAACTAAATTACCTACAGAACTTATTGTAGAAGAAGTTTTAACTAAAAAAGGTCTTAATAGAATTGAAATAATAGCTAAATATACTTTTGATGATAAAGTAACACCTGTTCTTAATAAAAAAGTTTCTTTTGATGTTAATGTAAATTAACTTTTTCTGTAGACTCTTGAAATTCCTGAATAAAACAATTACTATCTCTTTGTTGTAAAAACATCAAGGATATAATAATGATAATTTGAAACATGGTAATAAGTATAACGGAAAAGAGTTGCAAGACAAGTTGGAACTGAACATCTTTTTTATCGCTCTAGATTTTATAACCTTACAAGAGCAGGTTTAGAGTTATTTTACCCCGATCGTACTTAAGTCTTTTAAGGATAAATCTACACCAATAACAAAGCAGCTCAAATGAGTTGCTTTGTTATTTTTAATCTCTCTTTACAAAATGCTTAATTTCTCTTCTCCAAATCATCAACCTTTTTAATCAAAACTTTATTCTCTTCTGCCAGTTGGGAATTATTAAGTTCTAAGGCATTCACTTTTTTATTAATATCGATTATATAAAGTGTGAGTTCTTCGATTTTTTGAAGTAACTTCATATTTATTTCTCCTAAATTAATACCGTTTTTGACAACTTCTTCTTCACTTGGAATATTTTCTAAATGTCCTTTCTCATTAATATGTTTCTCTACTTTTTCGAGAGTTGGCAAATCGTATTCTTTTTTAAATACATAATCCGGCCAACCCAACACATCTACTTTTACTTCTTTAGAATGAACAGTACCATTTACAGCAAGAGTAGCATCAGGTGTATTCGTACCAATACCTACCCTATCCTGCATAATACTCATGTATTGTCTGCTTTCAGGGGAAACAATTGTTTCTAATGAGCTAATTGTTGTCCCTGTCTTTAATAAATTAACATCAATTACTTGAGCCATTACTCCTTCAATTTTAATCACCAACACATTACTTGTGTTTACCAAATGATAAATAGGTATACTATTAGTTGCATGATTAAAATCTCCAATGTTCCATTGTGCTGCAACATTTCCAAATGCTTCAGGAATTTCAGTCTTTTGATTAAAATACCCTTCAGCCCCTACATTATGTCCTATCTGGTATCTTTTAGTAAGTTTTCCGGTAGCCAATTGGTTACTATATGCGGAAGTAATAGTAACTTCTAACCAACCCCATAATGGGATATTAGGAAACTGAATATTTACTGCTAAATTTGGAGTTCCGTGAGTAAAAACAGGTGAAGTTAAAGTAAACTCAAAATGATTGGTTTGCTGCGCTTTAATCGCAGTATTAAAAGATAAAAAGATCAGAAAAACAAATATTGTTTTAATTTTTTGCATTGTTTAATTTATTTTAGATTACTATTGTTTTATTTTTAAATTATTAATTTCTTTTTGCAATATGTCCAGTTTAACTCTCAATATTCCATAATTTACTCCTTCATTCTTAAGAGTTTGAATTTCTTTATTTTGTTGAATGTTATAAAGTGTTAATTCTTCAATCTTTTGAAGCAACCTAATATTAATTTCAGATAAAGTAATACCCTCTTTTTGCATTTTCTGAGCAGAAGCAACTCGCGGTAAATGATTGTTCTTTTTTATAAAATTGGTCTTCAGATTCTAATGTAGGTAAGGAATAATCTTTTTCGAAAACAAAATCGGCTCCGGCATCTACAGTTACTTTTACTTCACCGGAAACGATGGTACCTGCAACAGTAAGTTTGGAATCTGGAGCCGAAGTTCCTATACCAACATTACCATTATTAAACACTAAATTACTTCCGGTATTTTGCCAATTACCCATTGAAGAAGATAATAAACCTGCGTAAGGTCAAGTTGCATCAGGGCGAATAAAAAACAATTCTGAAAAGCCAAATGTGCCTTCACACCCACTTATCCCTTTATAAAACGTAAATTTAATTTAGTGGATGCTCCAAAATATTATGCTCCCAACCTACTGGAGTTACATTAGTTGAAAACGTTTGACTTGTAACATTTTGATACAATACTATTGTCAATAGGAGTAGTATTTTTTTCATTCTTCGAATTTTAATAAATTAATAAATTTAGACTGCAATAAAGTAAAGCGAATATAAGATATTACTTAATAATACAATTTCAAAAATTTAATAAAAAAGTTTATATTTTGAAAAAAAAATATTTCAAAGTAAAGTGCATTCATTAAAATTAGGTAGCGAACAAAATTGAAAGAAAGAGAAAATAAATGTCGCGCTTAAAAACGTCAAAACTCTTAAAATAAAAATTAAATTTTAACAGTCATTTACATCTATTTTATTAGATTTGTTAAGAAAATATTAATGAATCCTAATTGATAATAAATATTTATTTGACTTCAGATAAATCATACTATCTAATTAAAAATCAATCGAGTTATGTTAAAAAAAATTGTTGCTTTGGCTGTATTAATTTGTACTGCTTGCCAGACAACCAAAATTAAAAATGAAGATTATAAATTTTCAACTTCAGTTGTTGAATTAGGAAGTATCGGCGATTCAAAGTTAACCTACAACCAAAATATATTTGAGACCAAAGTTTTACCTAATCTCCAAAATAATATTCGCGTCGAAATAGGCGTCGTTCCTTATAATAAAAGATTAAATAAAATTTACAAATCAAAAGCAAAGTACAATCAAAATCAGACTAAAGTTGCTTTTATAGATAGTCTGCCTATAAAACCTGAGTTGGTAACAATTAAAATTTTGGATGTCGCCGGTTTAGTACACGAAATAAATTCAGATTATAATAACGAGGTTTTAAATCTTTTAGTGAATACTCAAACTTCTAAAATTATTTCAAGTCTAGCTGTTAGTTTATCTACTGACGAGATTGCAAAAATTAGACAAGTCGATGCTTATTACTTAACAAACAATCAAAATAAAAAATATGCAATTGCTTTGTTTAAATCTGGAAAGAAAGTGGATACTATCGATATAAATCCCGAAACAATTGTAGCGTATAGGCTAAGTTCGTTTTGCTGGGCAGCTTCAGAAAGAGGAAAATGGTATGTAGCAGATCTTGTAAACGAAAACAGTAATTGCAAAGGAATAACAGAGAAGAGGATAACGCAAAAGAAAAAAAACAAAAACTTATTTGATATGTAAACCATCCGGTGAACACGTTTCATTTCAAAATTAAAAAAATATACAATTCTATTTTATCATGAATAAGATTTCATTCTACAAATACTTCACATTTTTATTATTTCTAAGTTTCTTTTCTTGCGAAGAAATACTTCTTGTTCCTGATATATCAAAAGAAGAAGTCGCTCTTGTAGCCCCCGGCAACGAAACTGTACTATCTACATCAGGAGTAAACTTATCATGGAATACTGTAGAAGATGCTGACAAATATGAACTGCAAATTGCAACACCAAATTTTGATGCTCCGCAACAATTAGTGCTGGATACTTTAGTTTCAAAAAACTCATTTACACAACAATTAAATATTGGTAAATACGAGTGGCGTGTAAAGGCAGTAAATAGTGGTTATGAAACCAAATATACCAAACGAAGTTTTGAAATTTTGAATAACGATGACTTTCAAAAAAATACAGTAATCTTACTTACACCAAGTAATAATATAATCACCAAAGCGGCTTTACAAAAACTATCCTGGGATGCTATAATTGGAGCTAGTGAATATCAGCTTCAAATAATGGATGAAAATAATACATTGGTAAAAGAACAAAGCACAGTGGCCACACTAATAAATTTTACTTTTGATGAAGGAAAATTTACCTGGAAAGTAAGAGCCAGTAATGGTACTGCACAAACTTTATACACTTCGCGAACTATTTTAGTAGATACTAAAGTTCCCAATACTCCTACTCTATCAAATCCGGCAAATGCGAGCACTACCACAAATACCAGCATCAATTTTCAATGGAGCCGAACTCCTATAACGGGAAGTGCAGAAAAAGACAGTATTTATGTATATACCGAAAGTGCTTTAACAAATTTAAATTTTAAGGATAAAGCCACAACTCCCTACAATAAAACCCTACCAAAAGGAACTTATTACTGGTTTATAAAATCATTTGACGAAGCCGGAAACGTAAGTCCCAGAAGTACTGTTTTTAATTTTACTATCAACTAGAAATTCTATACATACCCTGTATCCTATCTTTTAAAAATTAAAATCTTAATTGTGATTTTTTATGAAAAAAACAATCTCGTTCACCTTTATTTTTTTTTGCATTAGCATTTCGATAAAAGCGCAGAATACGACATTTAATAATGTATCAATTGGTATTGATTATCCCACATATGGTACAAAAATAAAAGCAAATTTTCCTGGATATACCGGAACTTGGGGACGCGCTTATTTTATTGCAAATGAAACGGGCGACAAATCTTTCTTTACATTTGGTTCTGTGGGGGCGTCAGTTAATGGTGTTTCAACTGTAACAAGTAATTTTATTGGTAAAGACTTAGAAAATAGATACATGACTTTTTTGCCTAATCGTAACATTGGTATTGGTACATCAAATCCGCAAAGTGTATTACAAATAGGTGAATTTACCAACAACTCAAATTATAAATTAAGTTTACCTGGGTCTTATAATTTTGAAGAAATTAAATTAGGCCAGTACGGAAACGGGAGAAATGGTTTAGAAATGATAACGCACACAAATGTAACAAATTCATTTGGAGTGCGCTTATATACTGGGACTGACACTGGCATGAATGGCTTATTAATTCAAACAGCAAATCCTTCAAACTCATTAGAAAACTTAGATTATACTACAAGATTAGCCATTAATTTAGAAGGAAATGTTGGCATTGGCACAATAGCTCCAGACGAAAAACTAACAGTAAAAGGAAAAATACATACACAAGAAGTCCGTGTTGATATGGCTGGACCGTTAGTGCCGGATTATGTTTTTGCTAATGATTACAAACTTAAGTCATTACAAGAAGTCGAAGATTTTATTAAAGAAAATAAACATTTACCTGAAATTCCTTCTGCTCAGGAAATCGAAAAAAAGGGTTTGATGCTTGCCGAAATGAATATGAGTTTATTGAAGAAAATGGAAGAAATGACGCTTTATATGATTGAGCAGAATAAAAAAATAGAAAATCTTGAAAAGAAAATCGAATTAATCTCAAAAAAATAAACTTATCGACATGAAAAAATTACTCTGTATCGCAATACTATTTGTTTTATGCCAATCAAAAATTTATGCTAATTCTTTTTCTAATTACATTACAAACGTTACAGAATATGAAAGTAGTGTAACTTTTTCGGCTGGATATGCTATTGGGGATTATATAGAATTCCTCAAAGTTAGTCCAATTTCTGCCGCTGCAAGTGGTTATTATCAAATTTCAATAAGTTATACGAGAAATGGTGTTGCTTCAGGAGCTTCGCATTTAGCATCAATATCTCATTCAAATCCAACAATATGGAGAGAAACAGGACGAGTAAATAATAATCCATACGTAGGCATTTGGACCAACTTTACGGTTGACTGTAATACTGATTACACTGGACCTCGATTTAGAATAAGAGCTGTAAATACCATGGGAGTATTGTCTTCTGATCTTACAGTATATATCAAAGTTATTTCGATCAACATAAATAACTCTTACACTGCGATTAATAATAGAGGAAACGACACTACTGTTTCAAAATTCCTTCCAATGACATCGGAATGGGATTTATACGTAGGAAATGTTTTTTCTTCAAATGATGCTTCATTAGCTATTAAAGCAATTCAAAATGGAAACGTTGGGATTGGAACAGCAATTCCAGACGAAAAACTAACAGTAAAAGGAAAAATCCACACGCAAGAAGTAAGAGTGGATATGGCTGGACCGTTAGTGCCAGATTATGTTTTTGCAAATGATTATAAACTTAAATCATTAGAAGAAGTTGAAGATTTTATTAAAGAAAACAAACATTTACCTGAAATTCCGTCAGCTCAGGAAATTGAAAAAAATGGTTTAATGCTTGCCGAAATGAATATGAGTTTATTGAAGAAAATGGAAGAAATGACGCTCTACATGATTGGGCAAAACAAAGCATTAAAGAATCAAAAAGAAGAAATAATTCAATTAAAAAAAGATAATACTGAATTAGAGCTAATAAAAAGCAGGTTATTAAAATTAGAAAATAAATAATAAAACCTATCTGAAAAATAATATGAAAAAACTACTTTTAATACCATACCTCTTTACTTTACAAATTAATTTTGCTCAAAATAATTTTGCTCCAACTGGTAACGTTTATTTTGATACTAGCTTGAAAATTGGAAAACAAGAAGCCCCTTCATCTACAAGTGGAGAAATAAATCGCTTGTCACTGCAACCTTATGGACATACAGGCGGCCCTTGGAATTTTAAAGTAAGAGATAATTTTAATGTAGCATTTCTTGATATAGATTATGGGACTACCGGATCTGCTTTAACAATTAGTAGTGACAAAAACATAGGTATAGGAACAACAAATCCAACCGTTAGATTTGAAGTTTCAAAATCATTAGTAACAAATAATAATGAAGTTATTGCATCTCTTACGAGATTTGCTACAGGAACAGGTGGCAGTAGTATAGTACGTTTTGGTTATCATAATACTTGCGATTTTGAAGTTAATTCAGGATATTCTAGTGCTGGTCATCGTTTTGGAAGTTATTTTGATCTTAACATTGTAAACAACTCTATAGGAGGTGAGCGTGGAGGAATAAATTTTGTTACAAACGAGAGTACTAAAATGGCTATAAATGTAAATGGAAATGTAGGCATCGGTACGCATAATCCAACTTCAAAACTTACCGTTGCAGGAAACATTACTTCTCGCGAAGTAAAAGTAACAGTAGATGCCGGAGCAGATTTTGTTTTCGAAAACGATTACAACTTACCTTCATTAGAAGCTATAGACCAATTCATTAAAGAAAACAAACATTTACCTGAAATTGCTTCTGCTGAAGAAATGAAAAAAGACGGAATTAATCTTTCTGAAATGAATATTAAACTTTTACAAAAAATTGAGGAGATGACTCTGTATATGATTGAAATGAAAAAGGAGAATGAAGAAATGAAAAAAGAAAATAAAAAACAGGATGAAAAAATATCGCTACTAGAGAGTAAATTATCATCTAAATAATTACAAAATATGAAAGCCAAAATAAATCTAATTATAATTACTGTTTTTGTAACTTCAATTTTGTCAGCACAACAAATTGGAAATGGAGTCGCAACTGAAATAACCGATTTTTCTGCACCTCTCCTGTCAGGAATCTATCAAGGCTCATTGCCTGTTGGCTTAAATCCAGACACAGAAATTTATGGATGGCAACATTTATTTGTTATTAGACACTCTAACACACTAAATAATCATCAGTTACAACTATCTTCCTCTTATGCAATGAATGATCGCTTGTTTTTTAGAAAAATTGCTGGTGGTCTAGAATCTAATAATCCAGTTTGGATAGAATTAGCAACAAGAGGACCAAATAACTTTATTGGGGATCAAAATATTAATGGAAATTTAGTAGTTGGAAATTTAGTAGCTGGAAATTCCAAATTAGAAGTTACAGGTGGAGAAATAACAACAAGCCTTACAAATATAAATAATACATTAACTCAACGAATAAACACAGCAAATCCTGCTATAAGTTTAGGATTTGGCTATCTAAATACTGACACACCTTTTATTCAGTCTTTTAATAATGCTTCCTTATCGTCTAATTCTTTAAACATAAATCCGTTTGGAGGAAATGTTGGTATTGGCACGAGTAATCCAACTTCAAAACTTACCGTTGCCGGAAACATTGCTTCTCGCGAAGTAAAAGTAACGGTTGATGCCGGAGCCGATTTTGTTTTCGAAAATGATTACAAATTACCTTCATTAGAATCTGTAGACCAATTCATTAAAGAAAACAAACATTTACCTGAAATCGCTTCTGCTCAGGAAATGCAAAAAGACGGAATTAATTTATCTGAAATGAATATCAAATTGTTGCAAAAAATTGAAGAAATGACACTTTATATGATTGACCAAAAGAGAAAAATAGATCAGCAAAATAAAGAAATTGAATTACTAAAAAAAGAAAACAACACTTTTAAATCGGTTTTTGAAAGACTATCTAAAATCGAAGAAAAATTAAAATAATACAAATGAAAACCAAGCTAACTATTATATTATTATTTATTTCTACATTATTTACAAATGCTCAAATTTATACTCCGGATGGAACTGTACAAGGACCATCAAATAATAATTATGTAGGAGTGGGAACTACCCCAGAACATTTGTTACATGTACATGGTAGTCATGGTGACTCAAGAATTTTACTCCATTCTTTTGGAGGAGGTGCTGATACAAACCAAGCCGATTTAATGCTTTGGGCAAGCGAACCTGGACTAAGGTATTCAGGAGTTGGAATTGGCAATAATATACATAATTTTAATAATGTGAATGGTGGATTACGATTATTAAATCCTGCCAGAGGTGGATCATATATTCGATTATTAGACGCGGCAATGTCCTTTAATATTGTTACATCCGGAGGTTTGGACAGACAGGTTTTGGCTATAAATACTAATGGAAACATAGGAATTGGAACAAGTGCACCAAATGCAAAAGTAGACATTTCGGATTTCACAGCAGGAATTGGAACAGCAATTATGTTAGGAATAGGTGAACGAGGATTTAATTCTTCTTCTTATGGATTTAGATTTAAGACGGACAATTCAACTGGCTTACTATCTATATTTGGAGTTAATTCAGAAGTTGAAACAACATCTTTATTTAATATATCAAGGATAACAGGTAACATCGGAATTGGTACAATAAACCCAAGCTCAAAACTTACCGTCGCAGGAAACATTGCTTCTCGCGAAGTAAAAGTAACAGTAGATGCCGGAGCCGATTTTGTTTTCGAAAATGATTACAACTTACCTTCATTAGAATCTGTAGACCAATTCATTAAAGAAAACAAACATTTACCTGAAATTGCATCTGCTGAAGAAATGAAAAAAGACGGAATTAATTTATCTGAAATGAATATTAAACTTCTACAGAAAATTGAGGAGATGACGTTATACATGATTAATCAAAATAAAAAAATGAATAATTTGGAAAAGCGATTAGAAAAGTTTGAAAAAAAATCAGAATAAAAATGAAAAAGACATTATTATTTATCAGTTTAGTTTTATTATTTAATGGAACTAATATAGTGGCACAAACCTTAAACCCTACTTTTAACATATCTACAGCAGGTTCTGCAAATGAATTTAAAGGTGGATACACTTTTTCATATGCAACTTCCGGAACTCCCTGGAATGGTGCATTAATAAGTTTTGGCGGATTAAATAACAATTATGATTGTCAGATTAGCTCGGATTATGGACCAACTGGGGGTAATCATATATCTTACAGAACCAAAAATGGAGATAATAATACTTGGAATTCATGGAACGAATTAGCGACTCGGGGATCTAATTACTTCAATGGTAATCAAATCATTATAGGAAATTTAGGAATTGGTACTAATAATCCAAATAGCAAGTTAGAGATAATGGGGTCATCTCAATTAGGCTACGAAGTAGGAACTTTAAAGTTAAAAAGTGATACTGCCAATCAATTTATGTATTTTGGTTATGATGATCAATATTCTGCGGGGTATATACAAAGCGTTAAACCCGGAACCGACCAGCAAAATATACTTATAGCTCCTGTAGGAGGAAATGTGGGAATAGGAACAAAATCTCCTGACGCTAAACTAGCCGTAAACGGAACCATACACTCTAAAGAAGTAAAAGTGGACATGACAGGATGGTCTGATTTTGTTTTCAAAAAAGAATATAATTTGCCAACTCTTGAAGAAGTTGAAAAACACATTACCGAAAAAGGGCATTTAGAAAATATTCCTAATGAAGAAGAGGTTCTTAAAAATGGAATTAATTTAGGAGAAATGAATGCTAAATTGCTACAAAAAATTGAGGAATTGACACTATATATTATTGATATCAAGAAAAATAGCACAAAGCAAAATGACGAAATACAAAGCCTTAAAACTCTCATAATATCTCAAAAAAAATAATATGAAATTTAAATTAGTTACAATAATTTTACTTCTTATTCCAACCTTTTCATTTGCTCAACAAATTGGCGACGGATATGCTCCTTCCATTATACCTGACTTTTCATTACCGCTTAAATCAGGAATTTACAATGGTTTAAATACTTCGACATTAGGGATGGCACCAGATAATAGTAATGTGTGGCAACATCTATTAATTACAAGGCATTTAAATCAGAGCAATAATTATCAATTACAAATTGCATCTTCATTTACTGTAAATGATAGACTTTTTTTTAGAAAAATTGCTAGTGGTAATTTATTATCATCAAACACGGCCTGGATCGAATTGGCAACAAAAGGAAATAATAACTTTATTGGTAACCAGAATATAGATGGTAATCTTGGAATTGGCACAGTTTCCCCTAATGCCCCACTAGATATTGTAAGTAATTCATATGCACAGGGTATAATTATAAGAAATCGAGCTCTTAACGATTTTGGCAATATTTTGTTTTATGATAATTTTGGTTCAACTGGTTTAGCAGGAATTGGAGTAGGATCAAATAGAATTAGAATAATGAGTGGAGGTTTAGGTGATACATTCGAAAGATTTACAATAACCTCAGGTGGTCTTGTTGGAATTAACTCAATATCTCCATTGAATACATTTGAGGTCAAAGTACCTACAAGCGCAGGTATATCTAGTTCAGATGGTATTTCAATACACGATGGTGAAGTCTATCGATTAGGTATTAATATTGGTGTAAATTCAGGAGGCGAATATTCGTATTTACAAGCTGTTAAAGGTGGGGTTGGGCAAAAGAATATTATAATTAATCCAATAGGTGGCAATGTGGGAATAGGCACAACATCAACCGGAACTCATAAACTTGCTGTAGAAGGATCAATTGGTGCTAGAGAAATAAAGGTTCAGGCAACTGGCTGGTCTGATTTTGTTTTCAAAAAAGAATATAATTTACCATCACTAGAAGAAGTCGAAAAACACATTACCGAAAAAGGGCATTTAGAAAATATCCCTAATGAAGAAGACGTATTAAAAAACGGAATTAATTTAGGGGAAATGAATACTAAATTACTTCAGAAAATTGAGGAATTGACTTTGTACGTGATTGAAATTAAAAAAGAGAATAAAAAACAAGATAAGGAAATAAAAGCTTTAAAAATCAAAAAATATTCTAAGAAATAAAATCATGAAAACAAAAGCATTCACAACTATCGCCTTTATTTTCATTACTACATTTTCATATTCGCAGCAAATAAGTGATGGTTATTCTCCAAATATTCCTGATTTTAATATCCCTTTAAAATCAGGCGCTTATAATGGTTCAGCCCCCAATGGTATAACACCCGATATTAGCAATGGTTGGCAACATTTATTTGTGGTACGGCATACAGACCATAATAATAATCATCAATTACAAGTTGCTTCTTCAATAACGGTAAATGATAGACTTTTTTTTAGAAAAATTGCTAGTCATAATTTATTACCATCATCTGAGAATTGGAATGAACTAGCTACAAGAGGAAACAATTCTTTTATAGGCAACCAATATATATCGGGTAATGTTGGAATAGGAACAACAGATCCTCAAAGTAAATTATCAGTGATCGATAATTCTGAAAATCAAATTATATCATCATATGTAGGAGGAAAAATATATCAGGATTATAGGTATACTGCAATTACCTATGGCCAATCTGTTGGGCAACTCGGGAATACTTCCAACATTGGCTATATGTCACATCAGGTCGATAAATCATTAAGTGGTCTATACTTTACTAATTATGGTGAAAGTGAAATTTTATCAAGCGTATTTATTAAAGTTGGTGGAAATGTTGGAATCGGAACAATAACTCCAAAAAACAAACTAGATGTTAACGGAACTATCCATTCAAAAGAAGTAAAAGTAGACATGACTGGATGGTCTGATTTTGTTTTTAAAAAAGAATACAATTTACCAACACTTGAAGAAGTCGAAAAACATATTAACGAAAAAGGACATTTAGAGAATATCCCCAATGAAGAAGAGGTTCTGAAAAACGGAATTAATTTAGGGGAAATGAATGCTAAATTACTTCAGAAAATTGAGGAATTGACACTGTATGTAATTGAACAAAATAAAAAAATAGAAAAGCAAAACGAAAGAATTATGATTCTTGAGAATAAATAACTCAAAAAAATATGAAAGCAAAATCAATATCAATAATTATTCTACTTTTCACAACATTAATTTCATTTTCTCAGCAAATTAATGGTTCTGAATTAAATTTATTCAACTATTCTAAAGACTCTAACGGCATAGGACAGCGATGGGCTATATATAATATGACAGGTGTTTATGGCAACAGCTTACAATTTTGGATTTATGATAAATTAGGTTGTCAGGAAGGCGGAATGTGCAATAATCGATTTACAATAACTGATAATGGAAATGTAGGTATTGGAATGATGGTTCCTAATTTTAAACTAGACGTAAAGGGAGCAATACATTCTCAAGAAGTAAAAGTTGATATGTTAGGCTGGTCAGACTTTGTCTTTACAAAACAATATAGTTTACCAACACTAGAAGAAGTTGAAAAACATATTACCGAAAAAGGACATTTAGAAAATATTCCAAACGAAGAAGAAGTCCTGAAAAACGGAATTAATTTAGGGGAAATGAATGCTAAATTGCTTCAAAAAATAGAAGAGTTAACGCTTTATGTAATTGAACAAAATAAACGTATTGAAAAATTAGAAAAAGATAAAAAGTAATAATATGAAAAAATCACTAATTCTCATTACACTTTTGACCATTTTTGTACAAAACAACCTTTCTGCGCAGGCAGCAAATTATTTAACAATAAGCGATACAAGAAATACGAATGAATTACCCAATTCTTCTGCCCATAGTACTAAAGCTGACTTTAAACTCAGAAGTATTATGGGCGCTCCAGGTTCTGGTATGTGGTCTGCTAATCTAACTTTTTCACCATGGGTTAACACGGATAATACAGGAGGTAAAAACTATCAGTTAAATTTAAATGAAGGTGGCCTTTTTTATCGAAATGCTTATCCTTTAGATCCGCAATGGGGAAATTGGCAGCAAATACTAATGGCTGATTCCAATGGTAATGTCGGTATTGGTACACCTTCTGCATCTTATAAATTAGATGTTATAGGTAGTGCAGGTATTGGTAGCGAAAGCGTAAATTCAAATACAACAAAAATATTCCTAAAAAATCCTGCTGGTAAAACCTGGGCCATTAGTGCCGGTGCCAACATGGTAACAGAGTCTAGTTTTTCAATTTACAATTGGACGGATAATCAAAATTCACCATTTTTTCATATGGATGTTAATGGAAATATTGGCATAGGTACTGTAGCACCTGATACGAAACTAGCGGTAAACGGAACCATTCATACCAAAGAAGTAAAGGTTGATCTACAGAGTCCTATGAGCGTACCTGATTATGTATTTGCAAATGATTATAAGCTTAAATCATTACAAGAAATTGAAGATTTTATTAAAAAAAACAAACATTTACATGAAATTCCTTCTGCCAGGGAAATCGAAAAAAATGGTTTAATGCTAGCAGCAATGAATATGCATTTATTAAAAAAAATCGAAGAGTTAACGCTTTACAGTATCGAACAAAATAAAAAAAATAGATGTACAAACAAAAGAAATCGAAACCCTGAAAGACTTAGCTTTGCGTGTTGCTAAAATCGAAAATGAATTAAGTAAAAAATAAAATGGTAATGAAAAATAAAAAAAACATTTATATTCTTTTGCCCATTGTATTATTAGTTTGGGGCGCAGTTTTGTTTCAACTTTTTTCGTTTACTAACTCAAATGAAATCATAGTTTCTAATAATTCAGAATTAAGCATCAAACCTTTAAAATTTAATAAAAGAGAATCTTTTAGCATAGACGTAAATTATAGAGATCCTTTTTTAGGAAAAATGTATGCCGAAAATGTTGCGCCAAAAGTTAAAGGAAATAGCTCTGCTGCAAAAGATGTAAAACCCAAAGAAACTTTAGTGTGGCCAACGATTTTATACAAAGGCTTAATATCTGACACTAAGGACAAAAACAAAATTTTCATGATTATAATAGACAATAAGAATTACTATATGAAAATTGGCGATACTGAAAATGAGGTGTTTTTAAGAAGTGGAGATAAAGAATCCATTTACGTAAAATACAAAGGAAATCTAAATCTTATAATGTTGCAGGATTGAAACTAAAGCTTAAAATTAAATCTGGTGCCTTACAATTTACTGTTTTTGTAGCGGTATTAATTGCCCTGCTTTTAGCTGGGCTTATTTTGTATGCCTATACGTTTATCTACATGAAAGAACAGTCGAAAGGGGCTATAGAAAATATTCAGTTTGCAGATATAGGAATTCAAACATTATTAGAACAAAGAGATTTTAATACCGATACTGCTCAGGTTGATTTTATAAAAAAAGAAAATCAGAGTATCAAAATTCATTTATCGCAATGGGGGCTTTTTCAAAAAGGGATTGCTATTACCCAATTTCGAAAAAAGAAGTTTACTAAAATTGCCATAATTGGTTCGCTTATTAAAGCAACCGAATCTCCCACCCTTTTTCTAAAAGAAACACATAATGCCTTAACTGTAGTAGGTACTACAAGCATAAGAGGAATTGCCTATTTACCAGTCCAGGGAGTAAATTCCGGTTATATAGCCGGTAATAGTTACTATGGCTCAAAACTCATCTACGGATCTATTAAAAAAAGTACTGTAGAACTACCCAAGCCAGAGAAAACAGTTTTCGATGCAATTGAATATTACATAAACGAATACAAAATCAACAATCAAACAGATTATATAAACTTAAATTCAGGTTCAAGAATTATAAATTCTTTTGCCTCCAAAACAAAAGGATACTATTCTACAGATCCAATTCTAATAGAAAATAAAATTATCTCCGGTAATATTATTATTAAATCTGAAACGGCTATTAAAATAAAAAAAACAGCTTTGTTAAAAGATATAATACTAGTAGCGCCCATTATAGAAATTGAAGACGAAACCCAAGGCAACTTTCAGGCGATAGCTTCAAAAAAAATTACTCTTGGTAAAAACTGTAATTTAACTTATCCATCTGCTTTATTACTTTTTCAGGATAATAAAAGCACACCTAATCAAATATCAAACATTCCTTTTGACAATCAAATATTTATAGATACAAAAAGTACAGTAAAGGGAATAGTAACTTATATTCAAACTAAAGAAATACCCGATTATCTCACACAAATTGTTTTAGAAAAAGAAGCTAAAATAAAAGGTCAGGTATACTGCAATGGTAATTTTGAGCTGAGAGGAACAGTATCCGGATGTGTTTATACCACACAATTTCTGGCAAATCAATCAGGATCTATTTTTATGAATCACATTTATAATGGAACTATTGAAAATGAAAGTGTACCACCTATATATGGAGGAATACCTTTAGAACAAGAACCTAAAACTGTTTTGAAATGGTTGTATTAAAAAAAGTAAAATCGGCAACCCTGATTGAAGCTCTCGTAGCCACAGTTTTGATCGTAATTATATTTGTAATTGCAAGTTTAGTGTTGAATAATTTAGTTTTAAATACTTTTTCTAAAAACACCCATGCAATAGAAAGCAGAATAAATGAACTTGAATACGAAACTCAAAACAACATTCTAAAACTACCATATCAGGAGAATTATAAAGGATGGAACATCACTATTAGTTTAGAAACAATTTTAAACAAAAAGATAATTTCTTTTTCGGCAATAAATACTAATTCAAAAAAAGAAATTTCAAAACAACAAATAGTATGGCCGCAAGAAAATTAAAATCATTTACACTAGCCGAATTATTGGTTGTCATGATTATTACTGCTATTGTCGTTGGGATGGCGTTTAGTGTATTACGTTTAGTCCAAAAACAAATTTACGCTATTCAGACTAATTTTGAAAAGACGAGTATTCTGGCGCTTTTTGAACAAAAAATTTGGCAGGATTTTAATGAACCACATTTAATTGTTTATGATGATAACAAACATATTTTAATAATGACTTCAGAAATAGATACAGTAACCTATTCATTTCAGGAAAAATTTACAATGCGAAATCTTGATACTATCAAAATAAAAATAAAACCCAATAAAATCTTTTTTAAAGGAAAAGAAATAAAATCCGGAACTATTGATGCAATAGCTTTATTTGCTGAAACAGAATTACCTGATTATCAAATTTTTGTTTCGAAAAAAAATGATGTAACCTTATTCATGAATCAGGAAAATGGCCTTTAAAATAGAAAACACCCCAAATAAAAAAACAACTCAGACTAAAAATTGGAGTAGTATTGAAACCCTGCTAAAAAAAGAAATCTCTCTTTTTGGTGACAGTTTTAATAATAAAAAGAAACAGGCTTTTTATCAGGAACTGGCCATTTTATTAAAAGCCGGAGTTAGTTTTAAAGAAGGATTATCCTTAATTGTAGAATCCTTAAAAAAGAATGCTGATAAAGAATTAATTCAATCTATACTTAACCAGGTTGTAAACGGAAAACCATTTTCAGAAGCCCTTGCAGGTTCTAAATCCTTTACTGAATATGAATATTTTTCTATTCAGATTGGTGAAGAAACCGGAACAACTGCGCAAGTTTGTAATGAATTAGGTCATTTTTTTGAACGTAAGAACGAACAAAAACGAATTATCGTCGCAGCCCTAACCTACCCTTCTATTGTATTGATTACAGCTGTTCTTGTTGTAGTGTTTATGTTGAGTTATGTGGTTCCTATGTTTCAGGATATCTTTAAACAAAACAATATGGAATTGCCTTTCCTGACTCAGATAATTGTAAAACTTTCTGTTTGGACAAAAACCTTTGGTATTTATTTTCTATTAGCAATTATTGCTTTTATTTTCTCTACTCGTTTCTTTAAAAACAATGCCCAATACAAGCGAACATTACACTACTTTTTAATTAAAATTCCTGTATTAGGAACTTTTATGACCAAAGTTTATCTCGCACAATTTACTCAGGCGGTTACTTTGCTTACTACGGCAAAAGTTCCCTTACTAAACAGTATACAAATGGTAAAAAAAATGATTCATTTTGTCCCCTTGCAAGAAGCTCTTGAAAAAGTAGAACAAAGTATTTTAAAAGGAAATAGTCTGAGTTCAAGCTTAAAAAACACTCCCCTTTTCGACAACCGAATCATAACACTTGTAAAAGTAGCCGAAGAAACCAACCAAACCGAATTTGTTTTTAAACAACTGAGCGAACAGTATAATCAGGAAGTCGTACAGCAATCTAAAATCATGACCACTGTTTTAGAACCTTTTATTATTCTTTTTGTGGGGGTTTTGGTGGCTGTTTTACTAGTGGCGATGTATTTGCCAATGTTTCAATTGAGTAGTGCTATTGGGTAATTATTCTGCCAAAAGCCTTATTAACAATAAAGAATATTTTTGTTAATATTAAAATAAATCTTTTAATAATTACCTTAAAAATTATCTTTATCATTGTATTATTCTTACAAATAAAACCAATATGCTAAAATTCCCAAATAATATGTCCAAAACTACTATTCTAAAATTACTATTTACTTTTTTACTAATATCAGGTTCACTACAAGCACAGGTTACCAAGGATATACCAAATTACTTCCCGGTAAGTCCAAATGCAGCGTCATTTGCTAAACAAGGTTTATTTCCTGTAGACTATTCAACAGGCAAAATAAACATCAGTATCCCAATTTATACAATTAAAACAAAAGAATTAACTGTTCCTATAAGTATGAGTTATAATAGTGCAGGAATACAGTTAGACGAACTTTCTTCTTGGGTGGGACTGGGCTGGAATTTGAATGCTGGTGGGGCAATAGTCAGAAACGTAAAAGGCATACCGGATACCGGTACAGTTCCTGAGCTTGCTAATCTCGCTTTTACCGCTGAGAATTATCTTACTTTATACAATTCATTCCGTAGTGAGTTGGTAGATACAGCTTATGATGAATTCATTATAAATGCACCCGGACTATCCGGAACTTTTTATTTTGTAAATGACAAACCCGTTTTTAGAGACCTTCAAAATACAACTGTTGTAAAAACCATTACATTTAATAATCAAGCAGTTCTAACCTCTTCGTTATTTGAAGTAACAAAAGATGACGGAACTATTTATAGATTCGGAAAAAGCCTGGATGGATATAATGCATATGAAACTGCGCGTAATAGTTTAACAGGCATTACAAAAGATTACATTTCTTCCTGGTATTTAACTGAAATCATTCCGCCAAACAGTAAAAACTCTAATGATGTTATTTCGTTTAAATATAAATTATTAGAAAACGTTAAAGATTATGATATAATTATAGGTGAAAAAATGGCAAACAGCAGTGTTAATCCACAATGTTTGGTTACTTTAAATTCAATTTACCCTGGCAGATCAGGAATTAACAGCTCAAGTAAGCAGTATTTAACCTCTATAAACTTTAATAATGGGGTTATAGACTTTTATTCAACACAAAACAGAGAGGATCTTGCCGATGATTTTAAATTAGATAAAATAAGTGTATATAGTCTTAAAGCTTCTATTAAAACTTTAATCCAGGAATATGGCTTTAATTATAGCTATTATTACAGGTCAGGAGGAAATGTAACCAATCCCGAACTTGGAACAGGTTATGATAATCTAAGAAATAGAAACAGCAGAAGTAAATCATTAAAGCTAAATCAAATTACAAATAATGTGCTAAATGTAAAACATACTTTTGAATATGAAGGAACTCAATTACCACTAAGAGGCACAACAGCAAAAGATTATTGGGGATATATAAATGGAAATATGGGTAATTTGTCTCCTCCAACATCTGTCCAGAGCTTATCTCAGTATGGTAACCAAATGGCAACTTGCACAATTGGAAACGGAAACCGATCTGCCAATGAAAATTTAATGAAATCTGGCATTTTAAAAAAGATAACCTACCCTGAAGGTGGGTACTCTATTTTTGAATATGAAGCGAATAAATATTTTGTGAACGAGGACATTCCAATTATCAGATCAAAATCCTACTCGGCAATGGCTGGCGGTGTAAATTGTACAATACCAATTGCTTCATCTCAAACTACTTTTGTTCCTGCAGCTTCAAATTATATACAAGGAAGTGGTAAAATAACCTACACTTTTACGGAAGGATCTCAAGAATATGGAGGAACTACAAGAGTTGTATATGATGGTACAATCTATAATAGGCCTTTATATACTGGCGGAAAATTTCCTTCGCAAACTGTGACGTTACTTGTAAGTTTTGGATCGTCAACTCACACAATAAGTGCATATGAATATCGTTCTGGTCAAATCACTGCTTATGGATGCCCATTAACTTCAATCACAGCATCATGGGACGAACTTGGAGGATACGAAACAAGGATGGTAACTAAGTTGGTAGGTGGATTACGCATAGCTTCTATCAAAAGCTACGACGCAAAAGATCCCAATCCTGTTTTTACAAAACTTTACAAATATGAAGATGAAAATATACTGGTTAAAGAAGGTAATGGAAGTTATGTAAGAGGTGTATTTGCTGAAGACCGAGCAAGTGATGTTTTTCCAATTTTCTCAACTTCTTCCATTTTTGATAATAATATGGGAGGCTCTCCAGCTATAACCTATGGGAAGGTTACAGAGATAGATTCAAACCCTAATAATACACAGCAAAACGGTAAAACAGAATATTATTACCAAAATGTACCTTATACACGTCTCTTTGATATCACAGGTACAACCTTACCAACTATATTCAAAAATCCTGCCTTTAATACTATGCTTTCTATGAATATAGGACAAACTTTGAGTCTTTTAAATAATTTCTCTTTTTATAAAAATGATCTCTGGAACCAGGGCTCGTTACTTAAAACAAATACTTATAAAAATGGTGCAACACCAAATACTTTTAAGATAGTTAAAAGTGTTGTTAATCAATATGCAGTATTAAAACAGTCAACCCTTCCTTATAATATTGTTTTCAATAATTTTCCATCACAACTGCGTCCGGGAGACTATCCACTTTCTTTTGCTATACCCTACAACCAAGGCAGTGACTTTTATTCTGGTCAATTTTATTATGCAGTAGGGCAAACCTCGCAAGGTAAAAAAGTAGTAACTTCTACGATTGAAACAGATTATGACGCTAATGAAATTCCTACAACTCAAAAAACCACCACTTATGGTTATCAAAATCCTGTTCATAATCAGGTAACAAAAACAGAAACGATAAATAGTAAAGGTGAAACATTAAGAACACAGCTCACCTATCCGCAAGAATTAATTTTAACTGGTCAGGCCCCAGAGATGCAGAAATTAGTTACTCAAAATAAAATTGACAAACCAATTAAAACAGAAACTTTTGTAAACGATTTACAAACCTCTGAGTCTATAACAAAATACGAAGAAAGTACCGCTACAGGAAATGTTCTTTTACCAAAAGAAATTCACTCAACAAAAGGAACAAATGAAACTTTCCCTTTCAATGATGCTAATCGAAAAATAAACTTTACACTTTATGATACTGATGTCGTAAATGGTGTTACAGTAGGAAACGGAAATGTATTAGAATACTCTGTAGAAAATGGTACTCCGGTATCTATTATTTGGGGGTATAATAAGACGCAGCCTATTGCTAAAATTGAAAATGCAAACTACAATCAAGTCTCAGCATATGCTGCTACTCTGCAAAGTATTTCAAATACAGGAATAGAAATTGATTTAATTACTGCGCTCAACGCATTAAGATCTGCTCTGCCAAATGCCATGATCACCACTTATACTTATATCCCTCTTGTTGGGGTAAGTACCATAACAGATCCTAAAGGAGACAAAATAACCTATACCTATGATCCTTTTGGAAGATTGCAATTTGTAAAAGACAAAAATGATAACATCCTTTCTGAGAACCAATACAACTACAAACAATAAACCAAAAGCATCATGAAAAATATACTAAAACTCCTTTTGGTTTTGTTTCCGGTTATGGCAATTGGCCAGACACAAACCCAAAATTATATTAAAACCACCACTTATAAAGTGGCCACTCCTATCGCTATTCCTACACCTACACCCGCTCAGGCAGCACAAAGTGTTACCTACTTTGACGGACTGGGAAGACCCATACAGCAAATTGCTGCCCAGCAGTCTGATTCAGGCAAGGATATCATTACCCACATCGAATATGATGGCTTTGGAAGACAAACTGAAGAATACCTGCCTTTTAGATCCTCAGGCAGCACGATGGATTTTGATACAGCGGCAAAAGCACATCTTTCGTCTTATTATGCAAGTCCAAACCCTGCAGTGAATGGAAACCCAACCTTTGAAGCCACTTCCTTTCCTTTCAGCAAAAAAGAACTTGAAGCCTCACCTCTTAATCGTGTTCTGAAACAAGCAGCTCCGGGAGATCCCTGGCAGTTAGAACCGGGTCATGAAATAAAAATGGATTACCAGAGCAATGGTTTTGAAGAAGTAAAACTATTCACGGCCAATACCGACTGGGATGCAGCATCCGGATTGTATACGATTTCTTTTGTAAATAACGGTTACTACCTGCCTGCCCAACTTTACAAAACCGTGACTTATGATGAAAATTCTGTAGCTCCATTATCTGAAACCAATGGATCTACGGTAGAATTTAAAAACAAGGAAGGACAGGTTATCCTGAAAAGAACCTACGGAACTGTAGGGGCCGGAACTACCAATGAAAAACATGACACCTATTATGTTTATGATATCTACGGAAATCTTACTTATGTTATACCTCCAAAAGCAGTAGATCTTATTGGGGCTACAACAGCCATAATACCGAATTTAACTTCTAACGCTACAGTAACTTCTACAACCGGTCCTTTAAACTTAATAGCCAGTAATTCCATTACGCTATCCGATGGATTTAAAGCAGTGGCAGGAAGTACTTTTTCTGCCGTTATTGACAACGGAACACAAGGCGTTCTCGATATACTTTGTTACCAATACAAATACGATTATCGCAACAGGCTTGTAGAGAAAAAACTACCGGGTAAACAATGGGAATTTATTGTTTATGACAAACTGGACCGCCCTGTAGCTACAGGACCGGCCAATTCCCCTTTTTCGGATATTACTTTAGCGGGATGGCTTATTACTAAGTATGATGCTTTTAGCCGTCCGGTATATACCGGATGGACAAGTGCTACTGCTCCTACTGCTGCGGGAAGAACAGCG
>Ga0247810_10000852_pt1 | contig 24381 bp, 30 predicted proteins | sample UWRJL119311C1_FD_179918 | JGI IMG/M metagenome (GOLD analysis project Ga0247810, IMG submission 179918) | Plant litter microbial communities from Arlington Agricultural Research Station in Wisconsin, United States - UWRJ-L119-311C-1 | ecosystem: Environmental > Terrestrial > Plant litter >... | reverse complement strand
TCGTCTCGATGGGCGTCTTGCGGATCGCGATGGCGGTGTCGGTCAGGCCGACGGTGACTGCCCCGGTCACGGTGATGGTGCGCAACCCGTCGATCACCGCCCCGGCATACACACGGCGGACCCGGTGCGTCGGATCGCCGAGGTCGTAGACGCTGTCCGAATACGGGATGAAATGGCCCGTAGTGCTCAGTACCTGCCAGCGGATGATGCCGGTCGATGCCGCGCCGCCTGCCACGGTGGACAGGCACAGGTTGGTGCCGTTGAAGGCACGCACATGGGCATTGGTCGAGGAACCATACAGCCCGATGATGTCGGTCGATCCGCGACGCCCGACGATGAAATCCCCGGTGTCGCCCCGCGTGACGCGAAAGGCATAGTCCACCGCCGCATCTGCCGTCGTGTCGATCTGGCCGTTCAGGGCGACATCCATCCGTTCGATGTCGTTGGTAAACAGGCGCGCGGCCCCCGGCGATCCGCTGTCGTTGTCTCCGTACAGGTTCCAGCCCGCGCCGTTCGACAGACTGTCGCGCGCCCAGAACGAGGCGATCTCGCGCGTCCCGCTGAAGTCGGTCATCAGCCGGACGTACTTGGCGTTGTCGCTGCCCTCGCGCGCGTCATACAGCTTGAGGCCGCGCATCTGGCTATAGGTGAAGCCGTTCAGATGGCTGGCAAGCACCTCGCTGTAGGGGTCGAACTGCAGGTCCTTGCCGACGCGCCACGATAGATCGACGCTGTTCTCCCCGGCCTGGATCGTCGCGGTCGATCCGCGATTGGCGACGCCGGTGTCCAACGGCTGTTCCCCGGCCAGGCCGCGCTGGGTCTGGATCGCATAAATCCACTTGCCCTTGCGCGTGACCGACCCGTTCAGATTATAGGTCGTCGCCGCGTCCCAGGCACCGACCGTCGCCGCCTTGGTCGTCTCGGCCCAATAGAGCTGATCCCACGGGATCACGCCGACCGTGCCGGACTTGATGACGTTGTAGTTCTTGCCGCGCCACGACACGATGTCGGGCGACGCGACCCAGCCGTCGCAGCCCAGGATCTGGATTTCACCCTGTTTCAGGGCGATGCCCTCGGGCTCCACCTGGATGCACGACCCCAGCGTGGGGTGATTCAACAGTCCGTCGCGACCATACTGTTCCTGGATCAGGCCGGGATAGCAGCTGGCGCGCAACGTCCCGTCGCGGCCATAGGTTTCCAGAATGGCGCGCGTGAACGGGCCGGGCGGCCCGCGCAGGACGAAGACGTTCTCGCCATCGGCGGCGGGCATCTGGACACCCGACAGGCCCTCGGCGCTGGGCTGGACCAGTTGGAAGATCGTGACAGGCTTGACCGTCGTGGGATCGGCGGCGGCCCACAGGGCCGCGCGGTTCCATTCGATGAAGGTCCGGGCCGACCCGCCCCGCTTGTCGGCGAAGATTGCGAACACGGTCGTGCCGTCCTCGCTGACGCCCGATGCCCCGTTGTAGAAGGTTTCCAGCACATGGCCCGAGCCGGTGTCGCCGATGGTCTTGCGCATCACCCGGTCGGCGTTGCTGGTCGCGGCACCCTTCCACTCGAAATAGCAGAAGCCCTTGGCCCCGTTCGTACCGCCGCCCGAGACGTCAACCGGCAAGCTGGCAACCAGATAGATTTTCCCGCTCGAGACGTAGCCGCCAAGGCCCTGGTGCGCGAGGGTCAGTTCGGGCGAAATCGCGACGATGGAGTTGAACGACCCATCGGGGTTCAGCTTGACCTCGACGATGCGCTGGCGCTCGTCGGACTGATAGGTGTCGCCTGCGCATCGCACCATGACGAAGGCGCGTTCCCAGCCGTTGAAATAGACGCGCCAGAACCCCTGCGGGCTGTTGCCCGCCCCGGTGAACAGGGGCGTGTTGCCGCCGGTCCCGCCCGAAAAGCCGAGGTTGATCTCGCACAGTTTGCGTTGAACCAGAGGCGCGTCGTTATCGACGGCCTTGTCCAGCAGGACACCATAGCCGGTGACGATGTTGGCGCGCTGGCTGCGGGTGCCCGTGCTGTCGTACACGTTCATATAGCCGCCGCGATCAACGCGGAACCCAACCGTCACCGCGCCCGTGGCGTCGCCGCTGTTGGCGTTCATGTAGCCGTCTTCATAGGAGAAGAAGCCGATGTCGTTGTTCAGGGCGGTCGATCCGCGCGCGTTGATCCGTCCGCCGCGATAGGCCAGGAAGCCGCGATAGTTGTCATCGGCCAGGCAGTTCCTGGCCTGCATCGACCCGCTCTCTTCGGAGAGATACCCGCCCGCCTGACAGTCGGTGGCCGACGTGCTGTCGGCGTTCAGCGTCCCGGCATTGCAGGAATAGCCATAGACGCCGGACCGGTCGGCGCTGGACAGGTCCGCATCCATGAACCCGCCGCTGACCAGAACATAGCCGCCGTCCGCGCAATCCTCGGCGATGCTTTCGCGACAGGTAATCGTCGAAGCATCGCAGTAGAAGCCGACCGCCGAGCCCGACACCGCGGCCTGATAGGCGCTGATCGTCGAACCGTCATAGGCGCTGACCGCCTGGGTGCCACAGTCGAAGGCGATGCCGCCCAGGAAGTTGACGCGGCTGTTGTTCGAGGCGTGGACTCCGCGCTCGCCGCACTCGCTGACATCCAGATTGGCGGCCTCGACCTCGCCGCCATATGAGGCATGGACCCCATACTCGCCGCAATATTTGGCGCTGTCGCCGACCCAGGCGTTGACCCCAGCGCCCTCCTTGGACCGGGCATTGATCCGGGCATTGTGCAGGGCGTGATAGCCCTTGTTCGAATAGGCCACCTGGGTTTCGCGACAGTTGGCCGTCGAGCCGTCGCGAACATAAAAGGCCGTGCCCGTCGAATGGTGGACCTGCGACTGGTAGAAATCGCCGTGCGAGCCCCAGATGACATAGACGGCCTCGCCGCCCTCGCAATACTGGAACTGCGACCGGGGCAGATTGGCGCGCGACCCGTGCGACAGGTGACAGGCCTTGACCCTGGCGTAGCTGAAATCGACGCCCGTGGCCGATCCAGCCCCCGATCCGGCCCCGCCTTGGGTCAGGCCGGGAATGAAGCACGAGGCTTCGGACCCGCCGAACGCGGTCAGGCCGCGACGCGCTCGCCGGACGCCGCACCCCGGCGCGATCCGGGCCACCGATCCGCCGAACAGGCCGACGCCGTCCCGCGCCGTGGTGTTGTCGGCATAGGCGAACAGGCACCCGATGACGGGCAGTTTCGCGCCGTCCAGCCCGGCAAAGGCCGGACGCACGTCGTCGGCCTGGGAGGCGTATTGAGCGACCCCGGCGGGGTTGATTGTGACCTCGGCATCCGCCGCTGTGATGACGATCCACGACAGGTCGATGCGACGCGCGAACACCTGTTCGTCCATCACGAACCCGGCCAACAGCCGAATCGTCACCGTCACCCCGCCGGTCAGGAAGACTTGCGGGTGGCTCTTCGTCGCCGCCTCGATGGCGGCGTTGATCGTGGCATACTGACCGCCCGACCCCACGGTCAGGGTCTCGGACGCGCGGTCGAAGGAAAGGCCAAGATGGCTAATGGTACTGACCATCTCAGGCAATCCTTACTTTGGTGTTGGCGATATTCATTAGACTAGGCTCAACGTTGAGGGTTGTTCTGTGCTGTCGGTCGCAAGTCCGGTCGCGCTGGCTTCAATAGTTTTGGCAGAACTCGTTCCCATAGCGTTTCCCGAAAGGTACGTAGTTTTGGTAGCGCTTCCAGTGATCGTGACGCCTCGCAAAAGTCCAGGCCATAAAGTATCATCGTGAGATGTAATGTTGTCTCTAACTCTGCCGAACGAATTTCTAAAATACATATGCTCAGCAGCAGGGGCCGCGTTCGCACCACAATACTGTTGCGTATTTCCGGTGACGACATAACCAACGACGCCATCAAGAATGATGCTTTGGTTAAGGCAGTACCGGAACGTATTACCAATGATTTTTACATCACTCACATCGCCGAAAACAGCACCAGTTGTTGATATTTGCACTTGAATTGCGGGGCCGTTAAATCCCTCAATTTGAGTGTTTATTACATTTAGACTGGAAACCTTTGCACCGTCTATGGCGTTGACAAAAACGCCACCTGACGAAGACAAGTCACCCGAACCCTGTAGTTTCGTCCCTGGCGAAGTCCAGATATCCCCAAGGTTTTTGGCCTTACTGACGCTCGCGCGACCAAGAATATAGAGCGACCATCCGCCCGATCCACCGTAAAGCTGGCAGTCGTCATCAAAGTTGATTCCTCGCACGTTAGCCGATGCAGCAGCCGAACCAGAAACGTCGTCGTTATGAATATAAACAGCCTTCCCGCCTGTTCCGCCGCCCGTTGGCTGGCTGAAAAGACATCCCTCAAAGGCAATATCTGACGTATTAGACCCGCCCGTCGTCACGGTGATTTCGCAGTTAACGCCATAGACTGCGCCAGATAGCCCGGTGCAGTTTTTCAGACGAAGCTTGGAAACGCTTGCAATTTTATAGCCGATTTCAAAGTCGCCAATGAATACGTTTTCAACGATATTCGACATGAGGCCAGACAAAACCTTGTCCGTAACCCCGCCGTCGCCTGCAATCGTAAGCCCAACTGGCGCAGGATCGGCTGACGTAAGAATGGAAAAAGAAGAAAGCTTGAACTGCACAAAGGCATTAGGATTGGAAAACGGAGCGCCGCCAGTCACCATGATACATCCCGTACCATCACCGGAGTAGAACCGCGTTCCCGATCCTGCGATAACCCATCCAGTGCCCCGAAACTCAAACGGAGCGCCTAGCGCAGGCTGGATAAGAACGATGCCGTCGATCCCATACGCACGATCCAGACACTGAACCGTAGGCGTTCGTGACGCACCCTCGGAACCGCCCGCACCAAGGACACATCGCACCGCCGCGTTAATCGCGTCCGTGTTGTCCGTGTAGGTCGTGTAGGTGGCGTCGGCGGCTCGCGACTCATCGAAGTCACCGACTGCGCCGAACATCTCAGGCGACACCCAATCGAGACCGATAACCGACGCCGTATCGTCTTCAAGGATGAATACCTGACTATCCATTCGCGCGTTGAATACGCCGTTGATCGTCAGCGTTTTGCCAGATGCGACGAAAAACTGACCTGACCCGATAGTCGTAAGAGTTCCGGCTGGGATAGTCGTGTCACTCTCGATCCGCACAATTCCGTTCGCGTGGGTCCACACAGGGCCAACATCAAACGCCGCCTCGATACCAGGGCCGTCGTTGGACGATCCATCCTTGTATACCGTGGCCTTGTCATAAAAATCAGGAAACCGCTCAGCCCGGTCCGTCGTGGAAAGCGCGCGACCATCATCAACAACAGCGCGGTCGTTTGGCGCGATAGCGAGCGCTACCGAGTTCGCAATGTGGACGCCGTGGATTTCCGCGCCGTTAGCAGGAGCGGTATCGAAAACGAGATTTACACTACCGTCGCAACTATACGTCCCAATCTGCACCACGCCCGCGACCGCGACGAGCACAGACCCTTCGTTGCCAGACTGGACGGCCTGCGCCATGGCAAACGATGTCGTCACGCCGTTTCCGGTGTGATGAAATTCCAGATACGACGGGACGATTTGACCGATGGCCGCAGCCGCCGCAGCCGCATAGAATTCAGCCGCTTGAGCGGACGCAGCGGCATCAGCGGCGCTCTCGCTCGTCGCGCCAGCAATGGCGTCCACGATGCCGAAAAGTTCGCGGATTTCAGGCTTTACGGGGAAATGCGGATTAGCGGGCGCGCCGTCACGCCAAACGGTATTCGCCCTCGTTGAAATCAGTCCCATTTTAGCCCTCGCTCCGTCATCCGACGCTGCATGATTGTTCTAGCCTATATTCCGGGTCACGTCACGGTCACGGATGCTGGACCGGCTGGGCCGCTCGAAACGCTCGCTGCCGTCTCTGCCGCGACCCAATAATCGTAGTTTCCAGGTGCAACCACATCCGTGAACGAATCGAGGGTTCCGATTGCCCCCGATATCGCACCAGACACGTCAATAGCGATACCGAACCCACCACCTGTCGTTGCCCTGTAGACCCGCGATTGTGCGAATACGGGCGATGTCGGATTGCTCCACGCGATGATCGCCGCCCCCACGTCATCGTTCGCCGTAAGTGACGTTGGGGGCGACGGCACGGAAACCGATGCGTCGATAGTCACGATATCGGACCAGTCGGACAGCGCCCCGCTAGGGGTTACGGCGGCAATCTGCACCTCAAGTGAAGATGCCGAAACAAGGCCAGTTTCAAAATATGGGAACGGCGTATCGGCCACGAGTTCCTGACTGACCGCCGTTGACCATACCGAAGTTCCGACAATACGCCATTGCGTCGAATATGAACTGCCGATTTCACCGTCAACAAATATCCGCAACCGTGCCGACCCTACGTCGATATCAAACGCCTCAATGTTTTCGATATCAGGAACAGATACGGGCTCAAGGTCAGGTCGCGTGTCGTCGCCTGCCCCGTCGCCTTCTTCGGTATCCGCATCCCATTCGTAGCCGTCAGGATCGCATGACCGGAAAGGGATGGTCACGCTCATGTCGGAGTTAATCGTGATCGGCAAAATATCGACCACGATATCGGCCATGACCACAGAATCGGATGGCGACTGAATACGAATGCGTCGCTCGCTATAAGCACGAAGTCCGTCCAGTGTGGTGACAAGAGTTCCGCTGATTGGAGCGACAGCCTTATGCATCGCAATCTTTGCGAGGCGTTGCGCTTGGCTATTGTTCGTGACCCACGGCATCGAAAGCTTTTCGGTTCTGACCTCGCCGCGAATATCAATGTCCGCCTGATTGCGGTACGGCGTCGTTTCGACCTCCGTGTAATCAAACGCGGGATCAGTGAACGACACCGTATATTCGTTAACGGCGCGCTCGTCCTCGATGTAAAACTGTCGATCAAGGCTGATAATATGTTCGTCGGTGATCGTGACCGTTGGCGGGTAATATTTACCAGCCTGGACGATATAGACGCCACTGGAATCCTGCGCGAGCCATCCGTCAAACGTGCTTAGCATTGTGCGAATGACATCGGCGGGAGGTGTCGAATGCAGATAAACGCCTGACGCCTGATAGCGCGGAATAGTCCCGCCCGCCTTTAGGTCAACAGCTTCATCGCAGACGTTCGCCGCCTCGATCCATGTGTCTATCCTTGGCAAGAAACGGGAGATAGGGAATCCCATTCCTGTTTCCGGGTTCGTCATGTAGTCAAGCAGTTGCAGCGGCGGGTTTAGCGTCCACTCCCACGTTGCCGACGCGCGCTTGTCGTCATCGTCTGTGATCACTCCTCGCGGACCAAGCCGAGGATTCCAACACAATTGCAGACGCCCCACGATAGACGGTTGCGGAAGGCCATTCGGATAGTCGATCAGGAACTCGCTTGTTTTGTGAGATCGGGCGACCATCATGAATGATGCGATGCCGTCCCCACGTGCGTTCGTCGGCCAAATAGACGTATCGGTGATCGGTGCATAACGGGTTTCGGTCGGATGCCCAACCCGCGTATGGATTTGCACCATGTCGTTAGGTCCGTACCGACGATCTGCGCCGCGTTGGACAAACCCGCCCGTCGCTAATCCGCCGATGACCGTTTCAACATAATCATTCAGGTAAAGCGTTTCCCACGCATCAATCATGCCGTCATGGGCAGCAAACACGTTAAAAGCGAGCTTGTCTTGCGCTTCGTAAAGCATATACGCGCCGCCCAGACGGACGCGACCGTATCCTGATACGCGCTCCGGGATTGCCTGTTTCTTGTTCGTCCGGGCAAATTCAGGGTCTGGGATTGAGGGGCGGGAAATTGCTCCGATAGCCGTGCCGATGGCGAGTTGAATCGTTGTATCCACGATAACGGCAGCAGCAGCGGCAGCGGCCCCAGCCGGAACGCCAACAGCCGTCAATCCAGACGCCACAAAAGCCTGCGCCGCCGTATAAGCTGCCTTGACGGTCGCAATGATGGCCGGGATAGCTTGAGGCATTACACAAATCCCCATTGACGAATAGGGTTCGCGCGAACGGTTTTAAGCCCTTCGTCCATGAGAACCGCCCACCTCGGCCCCGTGCAAATCGCACCGACCTCGCGCGGTCCCTTATGCGTCATGGCCCATATCAGGCCGACGTTGCCCGGTTTCGCCGTCGTCGTTTCCACCATGCCGGATAGCTTCGCGCCACGTTCGATACAGGCGACCATTCCACCAGACTTGTTCAGTGTTCTGACGCACCCCAAGGCCGTGCGATAGCGACCACGCCACGGTGCGCCGCCGTCTATTCCGGTGACGCGCTCCGACCAGAGACCCAGCCACAACAGACAGTCTCGATCCCCCCATTGCCATCCTCGCTCGGCCATTTCGTCCAGGAATTCTGTTAGGGGGGCCATTTGATACTCGACCCTTGAGAATAGATCGCCGTCCGGTCGCAGAATGCATCATCGGGCGAGCGACGACGTTGTTGCGCCCGCGTCCAGTACGACAGTTTGGGGCGACGACGGCCCGTAAGATCGGACCCTATAGACAGCGTGACGGTGCGAGTACGGGTGAAATCGGCGGACGATTGCGACGACGTTTTTATAACATCCGCCTCTCCCGACCACACCCACATCGTATCAGAGAGCGGTTGCCAGTCTTCATCGAAAAACATGATACCGATATCGACGCGCTTGGACCTGACTTCTGGCGCATCAGCATCGGCAAGGGCGACGATTTCCGCACTGACGCCGCTCATGGATAGGTCGATACGTTCAGCAGTTCCGTTCGTCAGTTGTTGCAACGGGGGCATTTCGAGAAGCGTCCCGATACCTTTGTAAATCCCGCCTTCTGTCTCGACTGCATCAATTCCGTGTTCTATATCGCCAATTCCAAACCACACGCGAACGGGCTCTTCGGTGGCAAGTCGAACCAGCCATGACATACGGATAAGCCGACCGTCAATTTGGGCCTTCACAAGGGCGTTGATATTCATGTGAACGCCTCGATAAACGTCGCGGACGGCGCGTCGATGCGCTTCCCTGACGATAAGGTATGAGACATCGATCCCTGGTTAGCGAGGCGATAGGTACACATCGGGTGCTTAAATTCCACCGCTTCACCCGCCGCATGAGCGGCCCTTAGCGGCGGAACGAACGTCACGGCGTAGTTTGACCCGAAAGGTGCGACAGACGTAATGACGTGTAACTCGTGTTGGTCATCACCATAAGGGAGCGAGAAAAACTCGCCGCCCTTCGGAATCGCCCCGCCCGCGAACGAAATGACAGCCGATGTCGCCCGCAGCGACGCACTCAATGCAAGTTCGGCAACGACCCCGTACCAGCGATAAAGCGACGTATCGGAAAATGGCGTCAGATCGCTATGAGGAACGCCAGACACAGGCGCGTGTCTAAGGTCGCAAATCGCCACGTTGACGGCCACGACGCCGCCCTGCGAACCGTATTGAATGATGCGCCATGCCCTGACTTGTTCTGGCGTCCGCAGTGTCGCGCAATCGATCTTGAGCGCCCACAGACCGCCGCCCGTCGCGTTCACGACCTGTTGTTGGCCGGATTGCGTGATGCCTCCGCTGATCACTTGGCCCTGAATATCGAGGGAGAAGTCACGGATTTTGATAATGTCATAGGGGAACGTCAGGACTGCCATATCAATCCCTCAGCAGTCGTTGCTCAAGTTGAGCGGATGGCGCGGACGTTTTCACGATGGCGAGTGTCTGGCGTTGACCTTGCGCGATCATCCTACTGACATTGCCATAGATCGCCGCATCGCCCGTCACGCCGGTAAGGTCGAACGATTGCTTTACCGTGATCGATTGCGGGCTAGCCGACTTGGCCTGCGCGCCCATATTCGGCATGATAAACCCGTTAGCAGGCGCAACGAATTTCTCGCGTCCATTCTCGCCAACGTCGTAGCTAAATCCGGCTCGCACTGGACCGCCCGATGCACGACCGCCACCGAACCCAAGGATTTTAGCGCCCGCAGATATGATTGAACTGATGCCGCTACCCCCGCCTTGTCCTCCACTTTGGAACAGCGATGCGAAGATGCGGCTTAGGTATGATTCGATTCCATCAAAAGCGGCCTGTTTGAAACGGTCCCCGATGGCCTGTCCGATGTTATCCGACCGGACCACATCGATAAATGACCGCGCCATCTCACGGCCTCGATCAAGGGCAATAGCGTCATCTTCGGCGCGATTAAGTTGGCCTTCCTCGGCGCGGGCCTCGCCTTCGCGACCGGGGCCAAGGTCATTTATACGCTGTAACAAAGACAGTTCTCGTTCCAGCGCAAGGATGCGAGCGTCATCGCCAGACGCCCGCGCAAGCGAAAGCTGAAACTGAAGGCGTCTTTCGTTTTCACGATTGATCGCCTCTAGTTCCGCCTGCTCTTTCTCAAGTTGTTTGCGGTACTGTTCCGCGAATTTAGCAGCTTCTTCGCCTGCCTTTTCGCCAGCGCGAATGGCATCAACTTGAGCCGTTGCAAGGGCGCGAGCGTTATCGATCCGCGCGGTGGCAAATTCCTCGGTAAGTTGATTAATCTCTATCTGACGCCGATATCCTTCCGCATCCGCGCGACGGCCCTCTGCCTCCGCTAGATTAAGGCTGTTCTGCAATTCGAGAGCCGCGCGTCTAGCCGCAATCTCTAGGTCAGACGGTCCAGTTGAAGCCCGCCCACGTCCTCCCCGCCCTCCGCTAGCGGTGCCGTTTGCAAGATCGCCTAGTCCGAACCCACCAACAACGCCAGAGTCTGCCGCGCTAGGTCCAGGCGCATATGCTCCCGTTCCGTAGGCAATCTCGTTCATGCTTGTGCGGAGGTCGCGTTGGCGTATAGCTCCAGCGAGTTCCTGTTCTAGAAATCGGATAGTTCTGGTATCGCCAGAACGCAGGCGACGGGTAGCGTCCAGATTTGACCGGATGACTTCGGGCGTCCGTTCGTTCTGTTCTTTGAACGATCCAGTTCCGACTAATAGAGCGCCACCAAGACCAGCCGCCCCCGCGACGCCCCCTGCGATCAATCCTCTAGTCGCCGCACCGCCCGCACCACCTACGCCAAGGGCAGCAAGAGCAACCTTAGTTTCCAGAGCGATCAATCTCAGCCGCGCCAGATTAGCGATCATGCCCGCGATAGGCCCGCCAGCAGCGATCAACGCAAGGAACCCAAGGCCGAGAACCTGCGTCCCGCCGTCCAGATTATTAAACGCGGTAAGAACGTCCGTCGCGATGCCAAAAAGCTTCGTCATGGCGGGCAATAATTCAGTGCCCAGGTCGCGAGCCGCCTTATTAAATTCGGCGGTCATGCGTTTTGTCGTGTTCGCAGCGCTTCCCGATGTCCGTTCGGCGTCGCCTTGGGCTACGGCAAGGCCCTTAAGGATAAGATTAGTGCGCGCGATAGCCTTTGATGCCTCGGAAGCAGCATCCACATTGCCCTTGAACCCAAGGCGCAACAGTTCTGCCTTAACCGCCGCTTCAGTCAGCACGACGCCGAACGCCTTGAGCGGTTCGGATTCGCCGGTAAGACCAGAGATGATTTTTTGCAGCGCTTCGGCATCGGACGTATTGAACAGCGAACCTGCATCAACGCCAGCAGTCGAAAGCGCCTTGACGAGTTCGGCGGACTTTTTCGCTTCGACTCCAGTACCTGTCAGAACAAGTTGCAGCCGCGTCATGCTCTCGCGCAACACGACGGCATCACGTCCAGCCGTTTCGCCAAGCTGCTCGGAAAACGTCTTAACGTCTTCCGTGGCAGACCCGAAAGCCACTTGGAATGCCGATTCGATCTCGGCTGCGTCGGATGCGAGTTTCAGGGAATATGCGGTGATCGCCCCGAACGCCAATTGAGCGCCGCGAGAGATGCCCGCGAACGAGCGTCCGATGTCGGCTCCGAGTTCTCGGTATTTAGCCTTAAGAGAATCAGGAACGCGACCTAGAGAGGCTTCGATTTGATCCGCAGCCTTTTGCGCGTCCTTTTCCATCCGCTTCATTTGGCGGTCGAAAACAATCGCGTTCGCATCTAGCTTGGACTTATATTTCGCGTCCAGCAGTTCAAGTTCGACTGTTACCTTATCGGCGACGGGCATTAGTGCACCGCATTCGATTGCGCGCGGGCGACAGTCTGGGCGGTTCGATATTGCATTTCCGCCCTTTCTTCCTCGCTAGGCATTGGTCCGGTGTATTCAGGAATAGCGCCGTCTTTCGGTTGGCGGTCATTCCAGTTTTGAACTATTGCGCCGTATTCCCATAGCGACATTTCGCCGCTCATTAGTCGGTCGTAACCTTGTCCGATGACGGCGAGGTTTCCGGCGGCGGCTCCGAGGTCGAAGTATCCCCCGTCATCGGGGGCGTCTCGTTTCCCGGCTCGCTATCCCCCGCGTTCGGTTTTGCCTCGTAGCCATAGGTGCAGGCCCTCAAGATCGTCGCCGCGAACAAATACCGTTGCTCAATGGGCCACGTCAGGGTGACGTTTTCGCACATCATGCGAGCCTTTGTCGGGTCTAGTTTTACGACCTCGCCCGCAACAGTTCCGCCGCCGCCAGCCGTCAAGGCTAGTTTGATAACTGCGTCGCAATCGGCAACGTCGTAATCGCCCGTCATATGCTCGCGGAAAATCTGACCGAATGGCTTTGGCTTTTTCCCCGTCGCGCCATCGGGCCATGTCACTTCATAGCCACGATCACGTTGCAGCCGGTCGAGATAAAGAGCGGGGAGGCGGAAAAGGAAAAGTCCGTCCCCAAACTCAAGTTCGATTTCGGCCAAGGCGGTCATGGATTACGCAGCCGGAACCCAAACAGGTTTAGCGGTCCAGGTCCAAGTCGCCGTTCCGGTCACGTTGCCGCGACGTTCCGACGAAAAGGACAACGCAGTCAGGATGCCGGGACCTTCGTAATAGCCGTCTCGCGACCCCTTGTTGATCACATAGCGCGCGTTCGTGTTCGCCTCGTTATAGGCAAGGTCCGTCATGAGCGGTTCCATTGCCGCCGACGTGACGAATTGCAGATCAACCGATTCGCCCACGCTGATTTTGTAGGGGCTGTCGAACGACACCGCGTCAGGTTCATCACAATCGGGCAGATCATCCGATTGCGTGTTGATCGAGAAATTGCGCGACCGGCCCGTGATGCCGCACGGTTCGCTGAAAAGTTCGGTCGGATCGCCGCCGTTGCCGAACTGGAAAGCCTCGTCACCGAACTTGATCGGAATGATAGTCGCCATAAGGGCGGCTCCTTCTAAGGGATGCGCCATCGTCCGATGGTGCTATGACCGCCTGCCAGTGCGGGCTTGATTTTGTTTATAGACCGAACGAATGGCGCGGGCTATATGTGTAAACACATACGGAGAAGCCATTGGCTCGCGCGATCTACATCATGTGTGACGGCGAATATCGCAAGATAGGAATTGCCGCGAAGCCGTCATCTAGACGGGTCCAGTTAGAAGCAAGCGTCGGAAAACCGATTCAGCTTTTGACGGCAATGTTTTTCGAGGATGGCAAGGCTGTTGCCGCTATGGAGAGGCGGGCTCATTTTTTCGCTAGCGAAATCTCAGGCGGACCCATTCGAGGGCGAGAATGGTTCAGGATTACCGATCAACAAGCTTATGAAATACTGGAAAGGGTCGCTAAGGAATCCGGCCACGCCGAAGTTGAAACGCCCCACCAGAAATCTGTAACCGAGGCCCAAGCCAGAGCGCACCGAAAATATATGGCGAGCCTGATTGATCGCGGTTACACGACAGTCACCGTTAGGCTTTCTCGAAGGGTGAGGGAGCGGCTAGACCTTCTTGCTAAGTCTTACGGCTCCCGACAAAAGGTTATAGAATCGCTTCTGTCGCCAGACTAGAAATCCTCCGCCACCTCAGTCTGCCAGTTAATCACCCCATGCCACGCTGACGCATCGTCTGTGTCGCGGAAGATCGCCGGCAGGAAAGTGACCTGGATATTTAGCGCGGTCGCCGATTTCCCGTCGTCCGCGTCAGCTTCAAGCTGGACTGTTTTTCCGTCGATCGCACGGCAGACGGCGCGACGGAGTCTGGCGACTTCGTCGGTTCCGTCTGCGCGCGAGAAGATGTGAATTGTTCCGGCATTGTCAGATCCCTCCGTGCATGACCACTCAGTAGGTGTCCCGTCGCTGTTTCCGTAGCGCACGAACGGGAACGCTGGCAGGGCTTTCGGCGCCTCGGAAAACACTCGCATTCCTGCGAGTTCCACGACGACAGGCTCTACCTTTATGAGGGGTAGGATCGCGCGTCGGAGTTGGAGGTTGTGGTCAACGCTCATTTTTTGGCGCGGATTTGCCGAACGAGTTTGCCGTGAACGCCCGCATCCTTCGCCTCGTCAACCTTCGGCGCCTCAATCTCCACCGCATACCCGTCCGCTACAGCCGCCTCCCCATGCGCGCGCGGCACAGTCAGTTCTCCCGGCTGATAGGCCACAGACGCCCGTGGAGTGCCCGATTTAGAGCGCAGGGTGACGTAGTCGAAGGGGGATGTGAAGCGGACGCGCATAACTAGCTGCTGCGCCCCACAATCCCAATGCAATACTTCGCAGCCGCGCCGCTGCTATTCGCCACCCGCAGGATATCACCCGTCGCAGGTGTCACGGTCGCCAGCCCACCCGCATCCGGATCAGCCAGCAGGACCATCCCATTCGGACCAATGGCGCCGGACGAAATCGCAGGAACAGGATTCGTGCCGCCACCCAACGTCAGGTTCGTCGTGTTAGCGGGGTCCGATGCCAGAAGCGGGCTATTGAACAGCACGACGGCAACAACCTCAACGGCGGTGATCGTCTGGCCGAACGCGGACGACAGAACGCCGGCAAGGTCCAGATCATCGTTCGACGCCGATGCGACGGTGCGCTCATCCACGAACAGAATGTCTGCCTGACCGACACCAGTTCCGTTCGCGAGCGCCAACAGCTTTTCGAGCTTGCCCTGAAAACGCGGAGGGCCGAAATCAGCCGATCCGGTCTGGCTGAAATCGAGGGCGACGCGGATAGAGGCGGCAACGGCCATGGGGTAGCTCCGAAAATGTTAGAAAGGGTATAGACGAAAAGGATGGGATTGGGTAGCGTCGGGTTAGATTTGGAGAGATCGAGATGGAAATTCACCCTGACAAAACCGCTGAACGCGCTGTTGATGCGTGTGGCGGGACGTACACGACGGAGCAAAAAGCCAGTGAGTACGCAGACGGACATTTTGAAGCGCTGGACGCGGCCATGATGGCGGTTCGGCCTGTTGATGAGCTGATGGCCGAATTGCTGAACGCTCTAGCGCCATTCGCGAACCTTGGTATTACGTCTGGCCCAGACGATGAACCCTGCCACTATGCCTATCGCATCACGCGCGGCTCGATCAGGACTGCTCGTGCCGTAATCGACAGAGCGACCAAACTCTAACCGCCATCCTCATACTTCGCCCTCGACCGATCAAACGCGACCTGACCCTTAAATACCTTCACGTTCACGTCGTTAACGGCTTTCACTACGCCGAATACAACGCGATCCTTATTCCGCTGCAAGGCGGGACGCATGAATGGGCGAGCGGGTAACGTGCTAGTCCCGAATTCTTGAGCCGCTGCATATTCAGCGCGCGCGATCACAGACACGGTCTTACGCGACTTATTGATCCGAACGTCGATCGATTTGTCTAGATTACCCGTGTCTCGATTAGGCGGGGATCCTGGCGCCGAGGGTTTGTGCGCTGGCCCAGACACAGAGCCTTCGATAATCGAATTCGCTGCGTCGTTTCTGATCGTCTCTCCCTGATCGTATAGCGCGATCAAAGCTGGGTCCGATACGCGCCGCATACGGGCCAAGCGGGCGCGGTGCACGTTCACGCCAGATATTTTAGCCATCGTCATCCCCAAACACCGAACGCGCCGTGCAGCGGCAGTTGATTGGAAACCCTGGCAACCCGTCTGATGGTGGCTTATCCCATCTGAAAATCTTTCCTCCATAAGTGACGTGCAGCGGACGGACCTTGCCGTCTCCGCGAGTGACCCACTTAAACCGACTGATGCCGAGTTCCTGATTTCGGATCGAGGTCAGGGCAACGTTGAGTTTGTGTAGTTGATCGCCGGCAGCATTACGTGCACGACGCTGTGAAATTCCCAATGCTTCCGAAAGAGCCTTGGTCACGTACTTTTTGTTGCGCCTGTTTACAATGGCGTCGGCCATAATGTTTTCGATGCGCGACCGCGTGTCTGCGTTGATTGTGCGAAACATCGAGACGTTCAGGCGGATGGCCTCGTCAAGCTGCGGCTGAATATCAATCAGGCGCATGTAAGGAGCGATTTCAACGCCCGTCGCTGACCTCGCTGCGCTAATCGTTTTCTCGCCGTTCCATGCGCCGACGCGGCTAACCCACCGTGCCAATTTGGGCGTCTGATAGATAATCCGCATTTCTCCTTCCGCGAATATCCGACCTATGATGGAGGCGGTTTCAGCGGGCGAGGCGTCGGTTACAATTGCGGACGGCTGAACGTAGGACGGAAGAAGAAGCGAAACGATCCCGTCGCGCCAAATCTTCACGGTCTCCATGTAAATCGCAAGGAGGTCGTTTTCGAGCGCCATTGTCGGCACGATATCAGGAAACACGACCTGACGGCGAATGCCTTTTTCTCTCGTTAGTTTTGGCAGATTTACGATCATCCGCCGACTATACGCGTTGGCCGCGCATTTCATAGTGAGAGCCGCAGACATCGAGCGCGGGGTCTATGAGTGACCACGTATCGCCGCGACTGTCGATAATCTGGTCGTCGCTCGTGATCGCCGACACGCCCGCACTGAGGACGATCAGGCGCACGTCTTTGTCGGTATATCCCGGCTGTTGGCGCATGGACTCGGTGACGCGATCAGTCTGAACCTTGATCGGGACACTGGTCGTCGTGACCGTCTGGGATCCGCCAGCGTCCTCGGTAATCGTGCGCTGGATCAGTGTTCCGGACGGATAGATAGCGCCAAACACAGAATTCAGGATCGCCGAACCATCGCCCGTCATCAGGCCCACGGCAGAATTCCGTTCCTGTAGCCGTCATAGACCGGCCCCACGCACCCACGAACGACCCGAGGTCCGCCCTTGTTCTTTCGCAACAGGCGGTCGTATTCGCGTCCATAGACGTTCGTTGCGAAACCCGTCGCAGATGTCGCGGCGTCAGAGAAAGACACGTCCAGCGTTCCGGACTTCAGGCGGTTGATTCCCTGCCCGACATAGCCGGCAATCTCGCCGCCAGTACCGATTCCCGCGTCCGTCATCGCCCACGCCGCATACGCCATGATAGCGTTCGCATAATCCGCCTCAAGCCACGACGTATCGACCTGTGCCGACGCGATATAGGCCGTGATCGTCGCTTCTGGTGTGTCTGTGAACGCAGGATATTTTACCCTTAAGTCTGCGAACGTGGGGACAACGTAGGCCATTATTCAGGAGCCTTGGGAGGACGACCTGGGCCGCGTTTTTCAGTCGTAACGCCATATTCTTCGGCATTCTTGATTTCGGCGTCCGACACGCCGTCAATCTCGACCGTTTCGCCGGGGTCAATCCACACAGAAACGCCACCGCCAAGTTCTTTTGACGAGTGCTTATAAACGGCGCGTGGACCGGGGGCGTTGTTCTTGAATTTCATCTCATATCTCCTGATATGACGCACCCTAACAAAAAGGCCGCACCTGTGAAAGTGCGGCCTGTTCGTCCGTTTTTTTTAGGCGGGGTTAGATTCCGTCGCGATACGATCCACCCTTCGGCAGACGCCATTCGACGCCACCGACGTTCAGCAGCCCGCCGACTTCCCAAGTCATTGAGGACTTTTGGAAGGCGGGAAGGAACTCGTGCGGGCCTGGGAGATGGCCCTGAACGACATCGCGGCTAGCCTCGTAAGCAACCATGCGAGCCGAGGACGAACCACCAGCCGTTTCCAGTTCGCGCGAACCGATGATTTCCAGCGGTTGGCGGGTCTGAGCGGTGTATTGGTTGTTCTCTTGCAGGAACTTCAGGATCGTGTTCGATCCGCCGTCCACCGCATAAGGCGTCGCGGCCAGATATTGCAGTCGCGAGGATGGCAGCATCAGGCGGTTCGGAATAGAAGTTTCCTTGGTCGCGTTAATCGGGTCGGTCAGGGCCAGATTGATGTCGCGCAGGATCAGTTCCGGGGTCTTGGTGGACCACAGGGTAGACGATCCGGTGCCATCCGCAGGAACGGTCGCAGTCGGAACCGATGCGTTGTTGATCAGGCCGGTGACGTTCTTTTCCGTCGATCCGCGAACCATGAACGAATAGACAAAAGATTCGGCAACCTTGCGAGCCGCCGATGCCTTGTCCGTCCCCAGGTTGCGACCCAGCTTGGCGGCTCGGTTCAGTTCTTGCAGCGACCATTCGTAACCGAGACCGGCCAGATAGTTTTGCTGCACGAATTGGGTCTGAGCAATATCGGCGTATGGCATATCGAAGCCCTTGCCCGACAGGAACTCGACCTTGCCTGCGATGTCGCCCGAATAGAACACCGAACCGATGTCCCACATATCGCCGTCCGTATTGATCGGCAGGAGACGGGCGTAATCGTAGGACGGATATTTGATCATCTCGACCGCAGTATTGATGCGGTAGAGTTGCGGGGTCAGAAATGCCAGTTGTTGCTGGGCATCCGAAACGAAAGCTTCGTCCGAGATATAGCGGAAAGTCATGTTCTCGGCCCCTTAGCGTTTCGCGATACGGGCGAGGCCCGACGCGGCGAGAGTGTCATCCGTAACCCAACCGGTCGCGGCGATGTGGGTAGCGTCGGCGGCGGTGTTGCCGATGCCATCAGCCAATCCAGCGCCCTTGCCGATGGTGACAGCGGCCCCATCAGCAATCGCGCCGATGGTGTTAACCCACATGACGCCCCCGGTCAGAATGCCGACCGATGCGTATTGCGGGGCCACGTCAGCGGTTCCGCCTGCAACGGTGGCGATACCATGGTCTGCGATGGTGAAGCCGAGAAAGGTTGCGGCAGTGCCGACCGTGGCCGTGCAGCCGTGATCGCCGGAACCGCGATAGACCGGAACGCCGAAGCCGACCCCAGCCGCATCCTCGATGGTGCGAGAGATGCGGTTAGACGTTTCGCCATTCGCGACCATACCGGCATAACCGCTGGCCGGGTAGTTGGAATAGGTATCTTGAACGACAGGCATCTATCGGCCCCCTTATTGAACGGTTTCGCCGCGCAGACCTGCGAGGCGTTTTTCACGGGCGGCGACGTAGGCGGCACGGGCGTCGGTCGTGTTGATCGCGCCGTCCAGAACCACATTGCGAATGTCGTCTTGAGCCGCATCACCGACCGGAACCAGGGCGATAAACGCGCCCTCGATTGCGGCATCGGAAAGGCTCGCGGCACTATCACCGATCTTTGCGATCACTGCCAGCCTGCGGATTTCAGCGTCCGTCTTGCCGTCAACGACAATGGTGGGGGCGATGCGTTTGGCATCGGCGATCACCTTAGCGCGGGCATCGGCGAGAACTTGAAGTTTCGCCGGGGTAACTTCGGCGTCTTTCAGTTTCTGTTCCAAAACGGCCTTTTCGCCGGTCAGGGTGTCGCGGGCCAGAACCGCAGCGGCAAGATCGGCAATAGCCTTGTCGCGAGCGGTCATGATGTTTCGGACAACAGCTTCAGCGGTTGCATCCGCCACGTTGAACGGGATACCGCCGTCATGCATCTTAACTTCCGCCATCTGGCGATTCTCCTTAAGGGCGTCATCCGACGCGCTGGATTTGTCTTCGATGCGACAGTCAGGACCAGCCCGACCCCTATCGACAAGTGCTATATGATTGATTTTCTGCCCCGTGACAATAGCGTCATAGGATTGGCCATCTGGTGTGGCGCCTGGAACCGCGTCGAAAGACACGGAATACCCCGCAGACCACTCGACTTTACCCGCCTCTACATCAGCAATGGCGCTCGCATCGGCCATGAGCATCGGCACACGGACGCGGCGCTTGTCGGCATCCTGATACGCCTCGTCGCCCGTCCATCCGATTGAGACCTGCTTCCAGTTCTCAGCCGAAACACCCTTCGGAGGGTGATCGTTCGTCAAGGGTTTGTGCGCGTAGCTGCGAAGGCTGGCATCCGAAAAGATGACTTCGGGCGGACGATAGATTCGGACAACCGACGATGGGTCACGGTCTTTGAACGCATCGCCCATTTCGGCAGCGAGATATTCTTGAATACCAGACCGGGCAACGGCGCAGTCCATAACCGCATACCCATCGGACGTGCGACGCAGTTTACCGTTCTGAAACTGCGATGCGTCGAAAGCGATTGTGTCGGTCAGGGTGATCATAGCGCGAGGTTATACACGCGCGCGCGGGATTAGGCTAGGTGGCAGTCGGAATGCGCATAACGACATTTCGGAGCATTTCAAAATCATGCTCATTCAGTGTGTGTCGGGCTCCAGATGTCATAGTCACGCTGCCAAAACTTCCTAATCGATCAAATTTCATGCTCTCAACATTTTGAACGTTAAGAGATGTTGTTTCGTCAGAAATCTTGCTGCTTTTATACGCAAATAACATTCATGCCCTCCACCTTTTTCCTAAACGCAATCACACCCTCAGCCGTCAATCCGACGCCTAAAGTTCGCGTTCCTTGTTCGCTTGGCCCGCCTAAAAGGCGCAGGAGGTAGGCGTGTTCGTCGGGGGTCAGGGTTATGATCATTTGGGGTCATCCGTCAGGGCAGACACGAAAAGAACAACCACTGCAATTAGCGGAAACGGCCACCACATATGGTCATATTCAATCGCATACCCGACAATGTAAAAAGAAAACATAAACACCAAAAAAGTACACAGACGCCTGATAACGTATGCGATCAGGAGTACGTATTTCACTTCCCCCGCTCCCGTTCGGCCATCATGGCGTCGGCTAGTTCGTAAGATTGGCGCGCCATTTCGTTTGAGCTTCCGTATCCACTTCCACCGCTTTTAACGGCTAGAAGATGAAGCGATTGAACGCCCGTCAAAGCTGCCATGGCGAACTGATCGCGGATGTCACAAACAACGGGACTGTGAATCAATTCGATCTCGTCCCATTTATAGGCCCATGACTTATTGCTATCGGTGTACGTGTCTAGCAAAACTTGCGGCCCGTTTCGGCTCGTTGATTCTACTGTTCCGTTAATCCCAATGGAAGGGTAAGGCCTCCCGGTGTAACTTTCCGGTTCGGATTTAACACGAACCCGATCCCCAACCTTAAAATTTTCCATCATTCTCTCCATCTCCAATCCCGAAACCCTACGCTGGGAATATCGGGGAGGGCAAGAAATATGTTTGACGATGCCGATTTTAGCGATACGGTCGGGCGTCAGAATGGAGAGAACAATGACAAACGATACACAATTCGACGCCGAAAACGACGCGCTTACTCAGGCCGCACAAGGCCGACTGCGAACCATCGTGGAGCGTATCGGACGGCTTGAGGACGATAAGCAGGCCGTCCAACTCGACATCAAGGAAGTCTATGCTGAAGCCAAGGGTGAAGGCTATGACGTGAAGATGCTCCGCAAGGTCGTGCGATTGATCCAACAGGACAAAGCGAAAAGGCAAGAGGAGCAGGCGATTATCGACCTGTATATGAACGCGCTGGGGGAAGTTTGATGAAAATCATGGCTCTACCTTGGGTGTTTCTAACTGGCATCCCGCTAACACTGCTTGGAGGTGTGATCCTGTCGGACTACTGGTCGTGGTTCATCGCCAGAACGTTCAACATCGCGCCGATCACTTATCTTCAAGCTGTCGGGATTTTGCTTTTCGTCGGCCTATTTAAAATCGGCCTAAAGCGGGAAACGCCAGAAGAAAACGATCATCCCGTGGCGACCATATTTATCGTTCAGGGCATTACCGCCGTGGTTTGGCTGATCTCATGGGGCGTCGGCGCAGTCTGGTCACTGTTCATTTAATAACCGCTAATAACCGCTAATGGCCCGCCCGACTAACCATCGCGGCGGGCTATTTTTTGCCCATAGCCCACTCGATCAACCGACGAACCCTATCGGCCATTGTTTTGTCACCCTCGGTCACGACGTCTATAACGGTATCAATTTCAGGATCAGTTAGCTTATCATTCGCCGCCACTGCCAACGGCGTCACAACCGCCTCCGGTTCCGGTTCATCCTCTTCAATCGGCGCAATCTCACCGGCTGCATCGGCCTTTTCATAGGCAATCTCGGACCCAGGCCAGTGCTGACCCTCGTTAATCCGGTTCCTCGCCATAGCTGCCAACACGACATCGGGAACGACGCCGCTATCTGCATACAGTTTCAGCGTCTCGGCATCTGACTTCTCGATCTTAGCTGCGGTTTCAGGGTCCGCATCTTCAAGCGGCGCATACACCCATGACACATCGCTAGGCATCGACCCTAGCGCGGACGGGATCATATATGCGTCCAGACGATTTAAAATCGGCGTCAATTCGACGTTCTGTTTCGACCTAATCATCTTATTGAAGTCGGTCTGTTCGCTATTCCCTGTCGCGTTCAATCCGCCCGGTGATTCGCCGAACAAGCGGGAGTATGGGATATCGACCACGCCAGCGAGGAACGATTGGAACGCGCGCATGACTTCCGGGAAACCCGCGAACGATAGCTGGCGGGTTTCCCATTTGTCGGCGTCATCTTTGTTCGTGCCGCCGTCAAGTAACCGCGTGTTGAATATCGACTGAAACATTTGGGCGACGCGGATACGATTCGTCAGCAATGCCTCGCCGTCCGCCGTCCCCAGACTATCAGACAGCCGCGTCATCGTGATTGTATCGACCTTTGCATCATGCAAAAGCGCGGCGATATTACCCTGCGAACTGTCAACGTTCTTTACCGCCGAATCAATCGACATCATGAGCGGGTCGCCCCAAAACCCGTCTGAACCGAACGTGTAAAGCGAGCCCCTTGGCAGTTTGTTCGCCACAATAGGGACGACGCGCGACGGATGGATTTGCGCCCTTACGCCCGTGCCGTTCATCTCATAATAGGTAGGCTCCCCGAACCCCACAGAGTTCAGGTCGCTGTCAATAGGTCCGACCGTAAGTTGGTGGCGCGAAACGACGGTGATGTACCGCAGAGAGTTTAACGACCCTGGACGCGCAGGTTCCTCGGATCGACCCGGCAATCCCAGAATGATTGCAGCGCCGCCAAACAAACGAGCCGTCAACAGGGCCTCGGAAACACGATCCCACAGGCCGAATTTTCTTTCGACTTCCTCAAGCTTCTCGATATCAAGCGGTTTCGCCTGCCAATCGCGACGCGCGCGGGTCATCTCATATGGCGGGATATCGTGAATCTTTTTACACAGACCCGACGTGCGGTATGCGGCCTCAATCTGGGCCTGATCCATGAGCGACACACCGTATCGGCCATAGACGTTTTTATCGCCGGTCGTGCCTAGTCCGGTCATGACATTGACCAGCCCGTCGCTCATGACAGCGGGGACACGGTAGCGGGGTTTTTCGGTCGTGGTCATGGGGTCGTCCTGTTATCGCCAGAACGCATACCACGGACGCTCGATTTCACGAACACTTGCCGCATCACGAGCCTCGCAAGCCTCCACCACGCCGATCACGTCCGCCGCGCGCCCGTTCGCCAGCTTGAGCTGGCCGGTTTGAGCGACACCGAATATCTGCCAGCGGGCGGTGATATCCGACTCCGAACCCAGGGTGGCGGACGGCACACTGGCGCGCCAACTATCGGGGATTAGCGTCGAGCAACCGGCAGTCGGGGCTTGCACTCGGATCGATGTCGCACAACCCGCGCAAAGCAGCATCGTTGCGAGCATCGGCAGTCGGAGCATTGCGTATCGCATCTGTGGCGTCCTTTACATCTGCATTGATGGCGGCGATCCGTTCGTCCGCCGCGTCTCGGATATCATTCACGTCTGCCGATGCCGCCGTTCGGCCATCCGCAATCGTCTTTCCCGCATTAGCCTCGCGCGCCTCATCCTTGGCGTGACACATAGCCAGGATGGAACCCAACAGCAGCAAGAGAACAAATATCGCACCGAGTACGAGCCATTTGCGGATTTCGGGGATTATCACAGGATCAGAGCCTTCGCTTTGGCCGTGCGAGACACGCGGTCGTCCATCCCGTTCGTCCCGCCATTTATGCGCTTTGTGATCGCCACGATATCATCGGTATCGGCATAGCCGTTCAGGTGCCGGTCGTCCCAATACATCATTCCGACTAGAAGACCGACCGATGGATGCGACACGATCTCTGGATGCGCCTCAAGGTCGATCCCAATCTTGCGTCCGAACCGTCGATAGTTGGCCCGCCCGGTTAGCTGGATAGGGCCGCGCCCCTTGTACCGCTTGCCGTCCCCCGGCTGGGTATTCCCAAGGTCTGCACGGCCCTCATAAGCCTGCCCGCTGGCGATCT
>Ga0247810_10000851_pt1 | contig 24381 bp, 21 predicted proteins | sample UWRJL119311C1_FD_179918 | JGI IMG/M metagenome (GOLD analysis project Ga0247810, IMG submission 179918) | Plant litter microbial communities from Arlington Agricultural Research Station in Wisconsin, United States - UWRJ-L119-311C-1 | ecosystem: Environmental > Terrestrial > Plant litter >... | reverse complement strand
TCTCTACGTTATGGTCAATATAAGGTCCTTTTTTTATCGAACGAGCCATTATTTCTTCCTTTTCTCTATGATGAAACGATTTGAGTATTTTTTAAGTGAGCGGGTTTTGAAGCCTTTAGAGTAAACTCCGTTTCTTGAACGAGGTTGACCTCCTGAAGAGCGACCTTCACCACCACCCATTGGGTGATCCACTGGGTTCATCGCTACTGGACGAGTTCTAGGGCGACGACCTAACCAACGGCTACGTCCTGCTTTACCTAATACTTCATTAGCGTGATCCGAATTTGAAACAGCACCAATTGTTGCTAAACAAGTAACTAAGATAGATCTTACTTCACCTGATGGCATTTTAATGGTTGCATATTTACCATCTCTAGCTGCAAGCTGTGCATAAGCACCTGCGCTACGCGCTAATTGAGCACCTTTACCAGGATGAATTTCTAAATTGTGGATAATAGATCCCAAAGGAATATTAGCCAATTTCAAAGTGTTTCCTACTTCTGGAGTAGCTGTGTCACCCGAAAGCACTGTCTGTCCTACTTGCAATCCCTCAGGAGCAATAATGTAACGCTTCTCACCATCAGCATAATGCAAAAGTGCAATACGTGCGGTACGGTTTGGATCGTATTCAACAGTAGCTACTGATGCAGGAATGTCAAACTTATCACGTTTAAAGTCAATTAAACGGTAAGATTTTTTATGACCACCGCCCATATAGCGCATTGTCATCTTTCCTGTATTGTTACGACCTCCCGATTTCTTAGAAGATACAACCAATGATTTTTCGGGCTTGGTTGCTGTAATCTCCGTAAAGCTTGCGCCTACCCTAAAACGGGTTCCCGGAGTGACTGGTTTAAATTTTCTTAAGCCCATAGTTATAAATTATTCAATTCTTATTAAATATTCGCGTAATAATCTATTGTTTCTCCATCTCTCAAAGTCACAATAGCTTTTTTATATTTCGGGCTACGACCCGATACTAAACCACCTTTAGTATTTCTTGATTTCATTTTACCTACAACAACCATAGTGTTTAAGGCAACGATGTTCACTCCATACATTTTTTCGATGGCAGATTTAATCTGCAACTTGTTAGCTCTGTGATCTACTCTGAAAGTAAAACGGTTTGCTTTTTCTGTTAGTGCAGAAGCTTTTTCTGTTAATATTGGTTTTTGTAAAATTTCCATATTACTTGGCAAACGCCTCCTCCAATGTTTTAAGTGAATTAGCAGTAATAATTAATTTTCCTGCATTCAACACATCATAAGTATTCAAATCCGAAGCAATGATTACTTTCGCTTTTTGAATATTTCTGCTTGATAAATAGATATTGTTATTTTGCTCAGGCAATACAAGCAAAGTTTTTTCACCTGCTAAGTTTAATGCATTAACCAAATTCACATAGTTTTTAGTCTTGATATCATCAAAGTTGAAATCTTCTAATACTACCACGTTGTTATCAATTGCTTTATATGATAAAGCTGATTTACGTGCTAATGATTTTAACTTTTTGTTCAATTTAAAGCTATAGTCTCTTGGTTGAGGTCCAAAAACACGCCCACCACCATTGAATAATGGAGATTTAATGCTTCCAGCTCTTGCACCACCTGTACCTTTTTGCTTGTATAATTTACGGGTCGAACCTGCAATCTCGTTACGTTGTTTAGATTTGTGCGTTCCTTGACGTTGGTTAGCCAAATACTGTTTTACATCTAAATAAATTGCGTGGTCGCTTGGTGTAATACCAAAAACCGACTCAGGAAGTTGCACCTTGGCACCTGTCTCTTTTCCTGTTATGTTTAATACTTTAACTTCCATCTGCTTACTTATCTAAGATTACGTAAGAACCCTTAGCTCCTGGAATGGAACCACTAACTACAATAAGGTTTTGCTCAGCATAAACTTTCAATACTTGTAAGTTTTGAATTTTTACTCTGTCACCACCTGTTCTACCCGCCATACGCATACCTTTAAATACACGAGCTGGATATGATGCAGCTCCCAATGAACCTGGAGCACGTAACCTGTTGTGCTGACCGTGAGTTTGACCACCCACACCACCAAAACCGTGACGTTTAACTACACCTTGAAATCCTTTACCTTTTGAAGTACCCACAACATCAATAAAATCGCCTTCAGCAAATACATCAACAGTTACAGTATCACCTAAACTAAGTGATGTCTCAAACTGCTCAAATTCTACCAATTTACGTTTTGGAGTTGTGTTTGCTTTCGCAAAGTGACCTTTTAAAGGCTGAGTAGTGTTTTTTTCTTTGGCCTCGTCGTATCCTAATTGAACCGATACGTAACCATCTTTTTCTTCGGTCTTAACTTGTGTTACAACACAAGGTCCAGCTTCGATCACCGTACAAGGAATGTTCTTTCCTTCGGCGTCAAAAATGCTGGTCATTCCTACTTTTTTTCCAATAATACCTGACATTTTCTATTTTAATTTTAACACCCATCGAAGCAGTAGGGCTTCGTTCAAGGTGGATATACATCCCCGCTAAGGGACGGCAAAAATAGGAAAGAAATCTTAATTTTCAAATAGTTAGCTGATTTATTTTCATCTATTTTACATTTTTTTTTTAATGGTGATGAAGCGATCATGATTTTATAGCTAAAATCTGCATCTATAGTAAAACCATGATGGTTTCAAATAAATGTTATTATTTTTTCAAGCACTGTAAGAATAGTGCCAAATTGACCGCTAATGCGCAATATCCAAGTATAAACTGGTGATAATCACACACAATACAATAATCCCAACAAGCACATACATATAATCCCGCTCCATCAAAAAACTGAAAATTGAAAAAACAACCCTCGCAATTGGAGTAAAGATCAAAAGCAAAACCCCAAATTGAATAATTGCTAAACCATCAAAGTGTTTAAGCCCCAGAATAATCTCCTTAACTGATGAGAATTTTGCTTCTTCAGGCCTGAAATCATGAAACGAAACAACCTCATGCTGTTGCTTAATCAGAAAAATTATTCCACCCAACAAAACAATGCCCGTCGAAACCAGTACACCAATCCGTAAAAGCGCACCTAATATCAGCTGTACGTCCTTATCTCCTAAATAATGTTTGATTATTTTGCTCATCAGCTTCCCGTTAATCCCTTATAAATCATTTGTAAGGCTAAAAAGGTAACCACAACTGCAAATATTACTTTTAGCTTATCAGTTTTTGTCCTGATCAAAATCTTAGCACCTATCGTGGCTCCACTAATTACACCAATAGTTACCGGCATAGCAATCGCTGGATCAATTTGCCCCTTGTGCAAATAAACCAATGCACTCGCAGCAGCAGTTACGCCCATCATGAAGTTACTGGTAGTGGTAGAGACCTTAAAAGGGATCTTCATGATGTTATCCATGCCTAGAACTTTAAGTGCCCCTGAGCCTATTCCTAACAGCCCAGATAACGTACCTGCAACAAACATCATGGCAAAACCACCCAAAACATGGTGAACCGCATAAGGCTTCGAACCCTCAGGCGTTGGATAACTACCATTCAACTTAAAATAATTCGCAAGTACACTTGTTTTTTCATTATTTGAATGGTCAATCTTTTTTCTCAGCATCATTACGGCCGAAAACAAAAGAATTAAACCGAAGATAACAATGATATAATCTGCCTTGATCTGACTGGCAATGATAACTCCAACAATTGCACTGGTGGTAGTCGCAATCTCCAGGAACATGCCTATTCTGATGTTGGTAATTCCTTCCTTTACATAAGCTGCTGCTGATCCGGAAGATGTAGCAATCACAGAAATGATCGATGCACCAATTGCATAGTGGATATCAACCCCCAAACCCAGCGTTAGCAATGGAATAATAATCACACCACCGCCCAATCCAGTTAAGGAGCCAAGGAGGCCAGCAGCAAACGCCCCTATTAATACTATAATCGTAAACAGTAGTACTGTCATGCCTGCAAAGATACCTCTTGAGTTGGCTAAACCTAAAAATATTTGAATTAAGTAGACTAGTAAAAAGGTGTGTTTTGTAGATGATTTGGGTGGAATTGGTGGTTGATGGCTGATGGCTAATGGTCAATAGCTAATGGCCTGCGTGTTTATCTTTATAGTCGTAAATGGGTGGTGGTTGATGGTTTATAGTTCATGGTTCATTGCTTGGATGCTTATAGCTATCGTGTCAAGCATGGTGGTGGTTGATGGTTCATAGTTCATTGCTTGGATGCTTATGGCTATTGTGTCAAGCATGGTTTGATAAGCTCGAAGTTTTATCATCATAGGTTAAACTCCATGACTATGAATTATGAACTAGCTTAAACATCAAGGCTATGGGTGGTGGTTGATGGTTCATTGCTTGGATGGTTATAGCTATCGTGTCAAGCGTGGCTGATAAGTCGGATGTCACCATTAGGTTAGAAATAATGGCTTTGGACTTTCAACCTTAAACATCCTTGCTGCTTTAAGCTTTGGTCTTTAAGCTTTAAGCTCAAACCAAACTTTAACTGTTCTCAACCTAGCAATCGCAACAATTTTTCCTTATAATTGTTGAATTAACAAGTACCATAATGTTATGAAAAGAAAGTTATTTCCTCTCGCTTCCATTTTATTCTTAGTATTATTTGCTCAAAACTTAGTAGCGCAAACTCAACCAGCTACCACAAATCCGCAACAAGTACCAGTTAAGGCTAAACCTGCACCTACAAAAAAATGGAGCAGTGCCGCTAGGCAAAAACCAATAGTTGCCGGACAAACACCAGTTGCACCAGCTAAAACAGTTCGGGTTGACACTGTTAAAAACACAGATTTTAGCTTAAATGGACAATATCAATTTTTGCTTTCGAGATCAAGAAGCATAAATGGTTATAAACTTGTAAATCCTTATCGCTTAACTGCCGTTTGGAAAAGCGTTACCGATACGCTGGTTAAAGAAAGGGCAGAACTCATAAAATTAAAAGCAAAGGTTGTAGCGCAAGAAAAAACAATTGGTAGTTTACAAACCGAGGTAAAGGGAAATGAAACTGAAGCTAACGACACTAATGCTAAAATAGACGAAATTAATTTCTTGGGGTTATCATTTACCAAAAGCACTTATAATACCATTGTATGGTCTATAGTAGGTATCTTAGCTATTGCGCTATTTGTGGTAATCGCAAGATCAGCAAAAAACATAACCGAAGCCAAACATAGAACCCAACTTTACGATGAGGTTTCAGCCGAATACCAGGCGTTCAAAGCAAAATCTGTAGAAAAAGAACGCAAACTTGCAAGAGAACTACAAGATGAACGCAACAAACTAGATGACCTGAATAGCAAAAGATAGCTTAATATTTCTTTCACTTTCCAATTAAATTTTCGGAAGGGATTCCCTAGGAAATAGGTAAGGTGTAAGTAAGGTGTAGGTAAGGTGTAGCTATAAGGTAGCTTCGAGCAAGCTATAAGGTAGGTATAAGGTGTTGTATGAAAATATATTTACTCTTAATTAATCGCCATTTCAACTCCTTATTCTTCCAACGAAGGATGAATTGACAGCAACTATTGCTTGCATGGATCCTAATTATACCTATAAACAATCTGAAGCTGTTCAGTGAACATCATACTGCTTTGAGCTTTAGTCTTTCAGCTTTAAGCTCAACAACTCCATCAACACTTCCGCTACTTTAGTTACCTTCTGATCAATATAAGTCCTAGCCGTTTGATCGCCCACCTCATACGTGAGTGCTTCCGCATTTAAAACCCTTCCAAACCAAGCCTTCGAAACATTTCCACCATTTCCAGATGCCCTTACCGGCGTTTGTTTTTTCCCTTCAAATTGATGTAATCCTTCGATCCACTTACCTACCAAACCTGGACTATTTGTGGTAGTTCTATCTTCATTGGTATATAATACATCATCATAGGTAGAATGAAAATCAATCGCAAAATAGACCTTGGCATCCTGTTTCTTAACCTTAGCCAATAAATAATCTCTGATAGCCTTTGTCTCTGGCTGTTTAAAATCTATCCAATCACGGTTCAGATCTACCCCAGCAAAGCTGTGCCGCCAATTGCCTTCATCTACACCATCTGGATTCACCATTGGGATCACCACCAACTCATATTCACTCCTAAATTTTCTGGCCTGCTCCGTATCACTTAATAAGGTTGCCACAAACTTTTCCATTGCTATATAACCTGTAGTTTCTGGTGGATGTTGCCTACTCAAAACAACTACAATCTTTTTACCATCGCTCGACTTTGTGTTTAGGGCTAAGATTGGCTTTTGATTGATGCTGTATCCTATTATTTCTTTTGCCAATGCATTCTTTCTTGTAATACTGTCCATCCATTGGTAGGCCGACGTAGAACTGGCTAACTCCTGCGCTGCAACCAATAATGTATCTGGGCCTACAGAAAGCTTAAAAGTAGCTTCAGTTTTGTCTTTGTTTTTAGCAACAGCAACAACATTCTTCCATGTTATACCATTGTTACTTATTTTTGGATCATAACGATGTTTATCATCAGGATAGCTAAGCTTAAGATATACGTTTTTCCTTTTTGTAGCCCAAACTTTAAAAGCATACCAAGGACTTGAATTGATAGGTCTATTTTCTGCGGTAACGACGAGCATAAAGGTGCTGTCATTTTCCCTAACTACCCCATTTAATCTGGCAGCTAAAAATTTGTTGCTAAACGATACACCATCATTTGGAAAATCAAAAGTGCTTCTTTGTTGTAGCTTGATTTTAATTAGCGATGAATCTACCCTATTAGCCTTAGCTATAGTTTCGTTTTTAACTGCACAACCATCAACCAACAGAATGGAAAAGCAGCCCAACATAAAGAAATATATCCTTAACATCATAGGTTATTATTTAGCCAGATTAAAGCCATAATGTGTTTTCATATAGGAAATAATTGCATTGGCGAATTTACCTCCAGAAGCTGTTCTTTGTGCCGCATTATTACGAAGACCAGAACCATTGGTCTCCAACTGGATACTAGAAATAGTCCCTCCATTAATAGATCCATAAGTATAGGTGCAATATCCACCGTTAAAATAATCGTCTGTATTTGGCTTTGGGTCTTGTTTACTTGGCACAGCCGGACATCCTTCATTTGCCAATAAAGTGCCAAAGGCATAATCTCCCCTAATTAGATTTGAAAAAGAATAGATTGAGTTTCTAGCAATCGCATAGATACTAGAGGTGGTAGCGAGACGATCAAGTACGGCATCTTCTGTATTCAAATTTGATTTGGAAACAATGTAGCCTACTTCTACCCTAGCCTTTGTGTGCCCATGACCATGCATGTCGATATATAAACCCTTCCCCTTATGGTCAGTCACAATTTGGCGGGCAATTTTGATAAAGTTCTGATATTCCTTCCAAGAAGCATTTGCATCTTCGCTTTTATGATAAGTTTCTTCCAATGCTCTATTTGGTTCCATTCTCGCTCTAGAAATATCATTGATAATGATATGAGGCCGCATTCCAGTTTTTTCGAAAAAAGCATCAGAGATCTTCATGGTTAAATCAGATACGTATAAATCTCTAACAGTTACGGCATCTGCGTGATCACGTACGGGCATGGAACTGGGTTCTAAAGTACCATCATGTGGAGAAGATAGAATTACTGGACAATTATAATCCCCAACAATCATTTTAACATAGTTATTTTTTCCATATACCGTAGCACCAGGCTTATAAATTCCTTCGTTATAACCAGTAATATCTATAGGCGTAGTTTCTTCAATCGTTTCTTTTTTCTTGCAAGACGAATTGATCAGCACTAGCCAAACAAGGATTAATTTAAAGATTTTCATTTTCAGATTTGAATTAATGTATAGGAGTTTGATCTGTGGCTAGACATCCAAACAATTCAGCTACTGACATTCTAAAAGGATGCCCTTGGCACAGCTATTGACCTAAAAGTCCAGCTTTATCCCATTTCGCTAAAATGTCTCCAACAATGCTTCCAACACCATAAGCAGGGTCTTCCGTTAATTTGCGACCCCATTTATATGCTTTTGGTACTTTGTTGTCATGCCGATAACCACGAATGTGCGTAAACTCATGTGCGATATGCCTGGCCAAACGGATAGACAGTCCTTCTTTTTCCGTTAACCAATAATCATATGTTGTAATCTTATTTACACAAGCATTTGAAGAACCCATAGTTCCCTTTTTATCTCCATTATTTTTGATAGTGATTGCCAAGTCTACAGTAGAGCTGGCCAATAAGTTATCATAAACAGCTTGTCCAGGGATATGCCCGGTTTTAGGATCATATACGGTTTCGAAGCAGGCCTTTTTGGATTTGCTATAAGCAGAATCATTGTATTGCTGTTTTAACATCTCCACCTTAAAGTCTGATGAAGAAAACACTTTACTTAACAATTCCTGAGCTCTTTTTAATGTATCAGCGAAATGTTCGGGCACTATACCGTTCTTATCTACGGTATAGCTTACGCGAAAGGAGATATTTCTCCTTCCGCTTCTTGCTGTGCTAACCTTAGATTTTTTAGCGGTGAGCGCCATACCTAACACTAGGATGAGGAGTGCAGGTAGGAATATTTTTAAAGTTTTCATTAACATCAACTTTAATATGGAGCTATTTTATTAGCTATGTTTTCAACGATTATTAAGGGTTCTGTACTATCAATGGGTTCGCTTCAATCTCTCTTCTCGGAATATAAAACTGCCATCTGTTATCTCCAGCAGCAACAGTCAATACCGAAGCTAAAGTTGAAGTTGCACCTGTACCACTTCTAGCCAAACCTGCATCTAGTCTTTTCAGATCCAGAAACCTAAAACCTTCTCCCCAAAGCTCAATTCTTCTTTGTGGCAAGATAATATCATCTACTATACTGGTAAGGTTTGGAGGGGTTTCATAATTAGGATCTCTATTTTTCGCGAGTGTTTTGATCAGTTCTGCAGCTTCAGTATACAATCCAAGTTCTGCTTTAGCTTCAGCAGCGATCAAATACATTTCAGCTACCCGCATGAAAGGAATATCACCAGCACTTACACCAGGATCAGGCACTACGAATTTCTTCTGCATATATACCGCCCTGGTCTGTGAAGCAACCGGCTGACCGGTTGAAGCGTCAATTACCCCTGGGAAATTATCATAGTCAGTTACATTGGTACACCATAATTTTTTTCTGATATCGGTGTTTGTAATCATGCCATATAAAACGGTATTGATCTTTTTTGGATTGGGCCTGGTATGTGCAGAATTAAAGTTGGAAGACATATAGGCATAAAATGATCCGTAAGTTGGCAATTGTTCTGCCAACTGATGTGCTCCCCACATCCATTCAGAATTTTTCATGTCTGTAAACCCTGCCAAGTATTCTGCATTGGTCATTAACTCATAGTTTGTCAAAGCTAATTTCGCATATTCAGCAGCTACAGCATAGTTTTGCTGGGTAAGTGCTACTCTGGCCTTAAAACCCTGGACAACACTTTTATCGACATGTGTTCTATACAAACCCCTTGCTGGTGCACTCGCTAAAAGAACAATGGCATCGTCTAGATCTTTATTGATCTGGGTATAAACCTGCTCTACGGTTGCGCGTGGTTGTGGGTCTACGGTATATTTTGTCAAGATTGGTACACCTAATTGTGTATTAGGTATTGTGGTAGCATCATAGCGTTTTCCAAACAATTGTACCAACATAAAATGTGCCCAACCTCTAAGTGCGAGACATTCTCCTTTTACAGCATTTTTATCTGCAACACTTGCATTAGGAACTGAATCTAATCCGTCTAATAATAAGTTTACATTGGCAATAATTCTATAATATAACCGATAAGAGAAATAAGGCAGATCTCCAGATACCGCTCTATGGTCTGTCCATCGGTATGCTCCTCTAAAATAAGTGGTACCTGTTGCAGTATGCACAATATCCTCTCCCATAAAATCCATAACAATCATTATGGCAGGATGTCCATCTTGCTCCTGGTCGGAATATTGCATATAGATACTTCTATAAACTCCATTCAGGGCAACTTTAACATTGGCCATACTGGTAAAAATCTCAGACGAAGCAATTTGATCAGAGGGTACAGTATCTAAATAACTCTTCTTGCAAGAACCTAAAGTCAGCAAAAAGAAGATAACAATGACGTAAGTAAAATATTTTTTCATTGAATATAATTTTGTGTTCAACAGTATCGAAACTATCGTGATAAAATTTCTACAGTGTTAAATTAAGTCCTAAACTAACAATACGTGAAGGTGCATAGGTATAAGAAGGTGCCCCTGTAAATGTCTGCGTTGGGTCCATTCCTTTTCTGGCCGAAGTAATAAACAGATTTTCAGCATTTACATAGACCTTTGCGTTCGACAATTTGGTTCTGGTTAAAAACTTTTTCGGGAGAGTATAGGTTAAGGCAACGGTACGAAGATTTAAATAATCAGAACTGGTAAGCCAGCGATCACTATCATACATTGTTGTACCTGTTGCCAATTTGGCTACATCCGTAATATCGTCGGCTTTTTGCCAGCGTTTTAGCTGATCAACGTGCATTGCTCTTCCTGCAGAACCACGTAACATCAATGACTGATAATCACTATCATAAGTATATCCTCCAATTTGATAGATAAACATAACCTGGAGTGATAAATTCTTGTAACTGAAAGTATTGTTGACACTACCCATTACATCTGGGATCACACTCCCAGCATAGTGATACTTGGCATTCGCACCACTACTGGTTAGGGTCTCTCCATTATAGGTAACTGGACTAACAGTTGGATCAACCGCTACAAAAAGGTTATTACCTGTTGCAGGATCAACCGCAACCCAGTCTCTCAACCAGAATTCATATCTTGATTTGCCCGTTTCATATTTCTTTGTACCACTGATCCTTCCTTCATAAGATGCGGGCAACGAGAGAACCTTATTTCTGAACGTAGTTGCATTGATATCAATATTCCAACTGAAGTTTTTGTTCCTGATTGGGGCACCATTTAATTGCAATTCGATCCCCTCGTTACGCATGCTACCAAAATTCACATCTCTGGTAAGCAAACCTGAAGTTAATGGAATGGTTACATCAAATAATAAATTGCTTGATTGGCGTCTGAAAACCTCAATTGTACCACCAAATCTATTCTTGAACATCGAGAACTCCAAAGCGATATCGGCATTGAGGTTACTTTCCCATACCAAAGAGTCGTTCCCTTTCTGCGTATATAATGCACCACCTTCTGTTCCGTTGTTATAACCCAACGTAAATAAATCTTGGTAGGTAAAGTAATTTCCAGTTTTGTCATTACCAACCGCTCCTATCGAACCTCTTAATTTTAAGTCGTTGATCCATTTAACATTAAAGAATTTCTCGCGATCAATATTGTAAGCTACACTTGCCGACCAAAAGTTACCCCATCTGTTGCTAGGACTAAACCTTGATGAAGCATCCCTTCTATAAGAACCAGAAAAGATATAAGTTCCGTTGTAACTATAATCGAATCTTGAGAAATAACCTTCTGTTTTATAGTTTCGATCATAAGAACTTAAACTGGTGGTTGTAGTCATATTATCCAACACCGGTAAACCAGCAATACCTTCGCTTCTTTTTGATCCACTTAAATAATCATAATAGTTTAAGTAGTTTTCATGACCTAATAAAAAACCTAGTTTATGTTTATTTAAACTTTTATTCCAGGTTAATAATTGGTTAAAGTTCAAATAGGTAGTTAAGCTGTTTGTACGTGTTGTTCTTCCTACACCTACAGCATCGCCCATCACGCTATTATCATAAACGTTAGACCTATAATTACCCATGGTAACACTTAATGCAGAGGTAAACTTAAAATCCTTTAAGAATTTAGCTTCGATATTTGCTACTCCATTTAGTGAATTTCTTACCACCTGATTTACATTATATAGTGTTTCGTACACCACATTTCTACCTGTAAACAATGGTCTATAGTCTCCATTATCATATATTTTTTGACCATTAGCATCCAACGCATAAGCACCAGTTATTGGATCATGCTTAAAAACCGGGAAAATTGGCGCTAAAATAAGATCGATATAAAAAGGATTTTCATTGATACCACTACTTTCATTTGCCTGATCAGATTTGGTATAAGTACCAAATATGTTTAAACCAGCTTTAAGCCATTCTCTAGGTTGAGAATTTACCCTTAAACGACCAGAAAAGCGTTTAAAATCAGAGCCAATTACATAACCATTTTCATCTAGATAGTTTAAGGAGATATAATGATCACTTTTTGTTGTTCCACCGCTCAAGGTAAGAGAAAGATCTGTTCTCATTCCTACTTTTTGCAGCTCGTCTCTAAACCTTACATCATCAGGATAAAGTAGTTTTGCATTAGGGTTTAACTGTCCATTCTCTAACACAATCTCATCATCCGCAACATTGAAAGGATTCCATCCAACATATGTTTTAAGGTCTTGTGTTGCAGCAGCAGCAGTTGCCGAGCTTCCATTTTTTAAAGCTTCCCAAACAATTGGGAAATATGAATAAGCATCTAATGTATTATAATTAGGCAAGCCTCTTTCAGAAAATGCCTGTGTTAGTTTTACCGAAATGTTGTTACGGTTTGGCGTACCTTTTTTTGTAGTGATCATGACCACACCATTTGCACCTCTAGCACCATAAAGTGCCGTTGCCGATGCATCTTTCAGGATAGAAATGTTTTCAATATCTTCTGGGTTGATATTGCTGATTACCCCTTCATAAGGCGCTCCATCCAACACATACAAAGGTGCATTGTCGCCAGTAATTGAGCCGAAGCCACGAATTCTAACATCTGGGCCACTCCCTGGCTGACCACTCCCAGCAGTTGTTTGCACCCCTGGAGCAGCACCCACAATAGCAGAAGTTAAATTACTGATTGGTCGCTGTTCAATATCTTTAGCATTGATTTTAGTTACCGCATTACTCAATTCCTTTTTATTGGAAGTACCAAAAGCAATTACAACCTCATCTAATTGTTTGCTATCTTTCATCAAAGAAACCTCATAAGTATCTGCTGTAGTCAGCGTTAATTCTTTGCTCAGGTAACCGATGTAAGAAAATACGAGTACCTTATCCTCAGCTTTCACTGTGATAGAAAAGGTGCCTTCTGATGTTGTAATTGCTCCAGCCTGCATCCCTTTTACCCTAATGGATGCACCTAGAAGCGGAGAGCCATCTTCTGCATCAATAACCTTACCTTTAATCACTCGATCAGGCTGGGCTATAGTGTTTGGCAGTGCAGTTCGAAGAGCTGGTTTTAAAGCGATTACTTTATCGTCAATCGAATAAGTAAGGGGCATATCCTTCAACAGGGCATTTAACGCTACATCAACTGGTACATTCTTAAACTCTACATTAACAACCTTGGTATCTCTTACCTCATTGTTGTTATAGATAAAATAATAGCCCGTTTGTAGCCTAATCTGCCTAAACGCTTCTTTCAAACTAATATCCTGTTTTTTAATACTTACATTTTGCCCAAGGGTTCTTGCGCTTACATGCATGCTAAAAACAAACAGAATTACTGCAATGCATTTCATAATCAGTAAAACTTGTTTAAATTGTTTCTTTTTCTTGATCGTAAAATCGGTCCGAAATACAGAGTCCGAAAATCTACAATGTATTTTTTCTTTCATACATTTGTACATAAGGGTTTAGAATAAATAGTGTGTCAGTATTATTTTTTTGAAAGCCTTTTATATTGCTTTTTCCGGTTGCCGCCGGGAAAAGCTTTTTACTTCCATTTTTATTTCTTGTTCTTCCGTGAGCAAACAACTGTCTGCCCATCAATTCCAAATTTCACATCACCGGTTGCCTCCAGGGTCTTTAATACCTTAGAAACATTAGCATTTCTTGGGAGTACGCCAGTAAAAGCAATATCTGGCTTATCACCTTCGTATTGTACTTCTATATCATACCATCTGGATAGATCTTTCATGATTTCATCAATATTGCTATTGTTAAATACGAAAAGTCCATTTTTCCAAGCCATTACTTCTTCTACATTTGCGTTGAGCTGCTTTGTTCCTAATGCGTTCTCGCGATATAAAACCTGCATTCCCGGCGTTAAGATTTCAGATTTATTGTTTTTGGTAAACTGAATTGAACCTTCTAATAGCGTCACACTCGAATGCTGTTCATCGTAATAGGACATTACATCGAAATGTGTACCTAAAACTTTAACTTCCGATCCCCTATTGATTACATAAAAAGGTTTGCTTTTATCTTTCTCGATCTCAAAATAAGCTTCACCACTAACTTCAACTCTACGTTGATCCTGAGCAAAAGAAACAGGAAACTTTAACGATGAAGAAGCATTTAACCAAACCTTACTTCCGTCTGATAGCACAACTTTAAAAGTACCCCCAGCTGGAGTAGATAAAGTGTTAAATTTTATTTCATCAGCAATTGCAGCTGTCATTCCATCTCCTGAATTATTTACATGGTAAACAATCTGTCCATCAGCATCCTTTTCAATACTAATACCATCTTGTGTAGCCAAATTGCCATTAGAATGATTTGTTAAGGTAATTTTACTTCCGTCCGAAAGTGTTAAGATTGCTTTATTACCTCCTGGCGATACATCGTTCTTATAAACAAATTCTTGTTTCGGAGCAAACGTTTCATTGGAAAGACTAAAAATTGTATATCCCCCTACAATAAATAACATTGCTGCTACGGCCAAATTCCACCAACTGAATAAGTTATACCTGTTATTTCTGTAGCTATTGGTGATATTACTGTACATTGTATCCCAATCTGTTTCATGAACTTCAACATCTGCCACAATTGTTTTCTGATGTTCATCCATAAAAGAAAGCACATGCTCCCTCACATCCTCATCTTTGATATACCCAAACAACTCTTGGTGTTCCTCATTGCTGATCGTTTTATCTACATACTTCTGTAGGAGCACATTTAATCTGTTATTTAGGTCGGTAGTTGACATCTGATATATTATTATTTAAAGGCACTTATTTTCAAAACCAATAAAATTATGGTTATTGTTGATTTCTGGAGGCGCGTTTTCTCCTTTAATCGAATTAAAGTTGAAGGAGGTTGTCTTATCAATTAGCAAATCCCCATTTAAGACAAATAAAATTAAAGAGTAGCATTCTCTCATAAAAGCTTGGTTTATGTTGTTGCTTATATAGACTGTTGGGCAAGCCTAACGGACCGCACAAATTCCACTTTTTTTAAAACATAAAGATAAAAATTGAAATTTCAAGATAATTAGCTGATGAAGATGATTATTTTGCTATTTAAAGCGATAAACAAGACAGAGATTTTAGGCTTTTACAGAAATTGATACTCAAAGAAAATAGCGTAGCAATAAAATTAATGATATTGTAATGTTATTGTGCTTAACCATATGGTATTTAAGGTGCTTTAACACTTCAACAATCACATTTTTAACCCTACTCTTAGACAGACCAACAGCTTCGGCAATCTCTTCATGACTAAGGTGCTGATTTCTGCTCAGGTTAAAGATTTCCTGTTTTTGAGGAGACATCGTTTTTAATACGCGTTCTATCAGTATAGTACTTTCCTTGAGATTAATATGATCATCAATATTATTTAAAGAAACAGCTGTATTGATCCAGGCATTGTTTACAGTTTTTTCATTCCTGCTCACCTTTGCCAAATAATCATAAGTTTTGTTCCTCGCAATGGTATAAATGTAATTTCGCGGATGTTCTATTGCTAAAAGCTTCTCTCTATTTTGCCAAATGATTAAAAATGTTTCCTGAACAATTTCTTCAGCATCAGCTCTACTATGAACATAAGAATTTACAAACGTTAATATCTTACCGCGATACAACGTAAATACTTTGCCAAAGGCAGCAGAATTTCCATCAGAAATTTGTCTTAGCAGTAGTTTTTCGGCCGTTAAATCGTACAAAGCTCTCAAAATTATCTAGAATAGCGTTAAATCCAGTATTAGCGATTAGAAATACCAGAAGATCTGTTTGTTAGGTCCACTAAATTAGCAAACCAAATGAGTATTCAAAAAATAATTATAAAAAAACTGCTTTTTTAACCAAATAAATCGTTTTATGTCAATCTTTCACAATCTAAACCCAACAGAGAGCCCATAAAAATCATCCCTAAAGAAAGATTACTTAGAAAAATTAAGTTTAAGCCCTAATTCTACGCCTCCATAAGTATACTTTTGAAGGTTACTGTTGATCGGCAACGAATAAGATAATTGCATCTGATATTTTTTCAATGCAGTATAACCAACTCCAAAAGATAAGCTATTACTACTATGATAAAAGGCCATCAGATTAAACTTATCATCAGCAAATTGGGCATTTACACCAGCATCAATAATGTAATCATAATATTTAACCCCTCTATACAATACCTTGGGTGTTAACGTTACTGGACCTTTTAGGAATTGATAAGCCGCTGAAAAATAAAATGTACTATAGGTATAACCATCACTAACATTATCTGAGTAGACGAGGTTCCTCAAATTTGGAAGTACCGCGCCAATCCTTAATTTGTCAAATGTGTAATAAACCCCAAAATCACCATCAAATATGTAACCTTGATCATTATATTGTTCTACCAATTGGTCATCAAGTTCACCAATAATATCAGAAGTATTAATTTTAAGCGAGGTTACACCAGCTGATAATCCGAATCTTAAGTTTCCCTTTTCGGATAACTGCACATTATAGGCATAAGAAGCAGCAAACTTATTAACGTTAATTAGCCCGTCTTTGTCAGTATTTACAGATAATCCAAAACCACTTTTTCCTCTTCCATAATCTAATGTAGCTGTATTGGATAACGATTGTCCATTATCACCCGTGAGGTTGTTCTTGTAAGAAACGCCTAGATTAATTCCCTGTTTTATACCAGCAGCAGCAGGATTGTATAGATACTCGTTCAAAAAGTACATAGAAGCTGGTGGACTAACTTGTGCTTTTAGTTTGTTTGCACTAAGCAGAATACCTAAAATACAGGCTATGCAATACGATATTGTTTTATTTCTTTTCATTGATTTGTGTTCAGTTGATGTTTGCAAATGATAGCAGGTGCTATCTTCCTTTAATGATTGTGATTGTTCCCTTAATTCGATCTAAACCAGCCCCTATGTTTAGTTCGTAATAATAACTCCCTGTAGGCAAGATTTGTCCGTTATAAGTTCCATCCCAATTACTTTGATAATTCTTACTGCGGTAAACTACTTTCCCAACCTTGTCATACACGATCACCTCATTATTAGGATACATTATTGTTAAGTTCTCTACCTTCCACACATCATTCTTTCCGTCGCCATTTGGCGTTAAAATATTATTTGGCTTTAATAGACCACTGTACAATTTAAGTGTGACTGCAGTAGATGGTCCGGGATTACTCGCCCCTAATGTAGTATGGTTAGCAACTACATAAAATGAATGAACTCCTGCGGGCAGGTCTTCTACAAAATTGAAAACCCACTTTCCACTTGCATCAGAAGAAGTAGTGGTAGGATATTCTTTTCCATCAACAACAATGGTGATACTGCTTAATGGCTCAGCAACCCCACTTAGTTTCGGCCTAAAACTTGTTAAAACTCCATTGAATACATTAGCAACTACAGGTGCCAATGGATCTTCCATAAGGTTATTGATATTTACAATCACGTACATACTCTGATCGTCAGTAGCATTTTTAACACTTATTCTTAGTGTAATAATTTTTCGGGTTTCATAATCCAGGATAGTACTATTTGCCACGGTAATTCTACCAGTAGCTGGGTCGATTGCAAATACATTACTTACATTTCCAGCTTCAATAGTCCAATTAGATAAAATACCTGGTAAAGTAGAGACTGGTTGAGCAACATAAGTTCCATTTGGGGTATTTTCATCCAATGATACAATTAGTGGAGCAACTGCTGATGCGCCACTATATTCAAAGGCACCCATATCAACTATAGAATTGTTTATCCTAGCATTTCCAGCAAGATCTTTGGTAATCAGTGCCGGAACAAGAGTTATCTCACCGGCATCGACCGCCGGACTAATATCCTGGAGCTGGAGAAAATCCGAATTTGAATAATCTGTATTTTCGAACAAAGGATCTAGGCCTACTTTATTACCATCAACCCCATCAGTCCCAAATGTTTGTGTAAATGTATAACGGAGAGCTAAATTGTTAGTTCCCGCATTATAGAGATCTGCTGCAGAAGCTACTGCTGTATTACCATACAAAAGACAGTTATAAATATTAAATACACTTGTTGAATAACCTAGATAAATAGCTCCAGCATTACCTACTGTAGCTTTATTGGCATAAAAAGTAGAATTGATAAATGTTGGGGCAATATTAGATGACCCATATACTGCACCGCCACCAGCAGTACCAGCTGCCTGGTTATCATAAAAAAGAGTATTTACAAATGTTGGTGCACTTAAGGCAGTTGATAATCCAAATAAAAAGATGGCTCCACCACCAGTCCCAGCAGTTCCAGCTTTATTACCAACAAATTTACTGCTGGTTACGTACGCGCTGTTTGAATAGAAGTAAATTGCTCCACCAGAAGTGGTAGCCTCATTAGCTTCAAACATAACGTTGTCAACAGTTGCAGTTACTGTAGCTGTTCCAAGATATATCGCTCCTGCAGAACCAACGGATTTATTTCCAGTAAATTTAGAACCTGCTAAGGTTAATGTACCAGTTGTAAAATAGATTGCGCCCCCACTACCATTATTGGCGATATTATTTTCAAAAGCACTATTTGAAATCGCCAAGGTAGTTGTTGTTGCGGTAGCCAAATAAATAGCTCCACCAGAAGTTCCGGATTGGTTACCAGAGAATTTACAATCAGTAAAACTGATAATAGGGGTACCACTACTTCTATAGCCGAATACTGCTCCTCCGGTACCACCACTTTTATTGTTTATAAATTGCACATTAACAAAAGGAAAGGTAATGGTACCAGAAGTATAGAGATATACTGCACCACCAGTTGATATTGCTTCGTTATCCTTGATAATCAAATTTGAATAGGTAACATTAGTAGTAGTTCCTCTGGTAGCAATTGCGGCTCCGGTATTTTGCGGAATAGCTAAACTCCCACCATTTACACTTCCTGTACCATTGGCATAACCATCTTGCAAAGTAAAGCCATCTAATAATGCACCAGCAGCAGCATTTTTTGAGCCTACAATGTGGTAGGCATTATCAGATCTATCACCCAAAGCCCCAAGATCACCACTTAAGATAGTAACATTTGAAATATAATTTCTAGCAGCTAGTGTGGTTTCAGCTCCAGAAAACCCACCATAAATTTTTACACCAGTACGCATAATAAAGGTTTTGTCTCTATTGGATGCAGGTGTTGTTCCATCAACAAGTGTTGCATTTAACAACTCTGTTGGATAATAAGTTCCGGCAGCTACCCAAACTTCATCGCCAGAGGCAGCGGCGTTAATCATTGCTTGCAGATCACCAGATGCACTTGCCCAACTTGATCCATTACCATTTCCACCAGATTTAACGTAGCGAATGGTTTGTGCCATGGCATCTTTTCCAATGAACAATGCGCAGAAAAAAAGCAATACGTAAAGTTTTTTCATCTATTCAAATTTTGTTTTTAATGGTGATGAAGCCAACATGATTTAATAATTTCGCTGTTTGGCGAAAAATCATGATGGTTTCATACGTTATACTTTAGTTTGTGAGTTTGGGGTGATTTATTTTTTCTGTTTTTAAGATTTACTCCGTTTTAAACAAAAATTAGGGCAGCTTTACCACCCTAAATTCCATTTATAGTGTTCAAATTCTCAAAACTACTATATAGACTGTCGCAAACCGAAATAGGACCATAAAAATTGAAACAAAATTTGCAATAGCAGACTAACTATGATTTTTATTTGAAAATTATTCGGTACTCGATGTCTATTTACAAGTCTATTATATACAGTAAGCACGATTTAGTGCATCAAAAACTTTAAATAAATAAAATGAAATTTTTAAAATTAAGTCTACTGTTTGCGCTATTGGTTGCCTTTCAGGCACAAGCACAACAATGGGAAGTGGGTAAAACTTATTCAGATCCAGAAAAATTAATAGAATTCATTGTTGGCGACATCCCATTGGTAATTAGTGTGCCACATGGTGGAACATTAATGCTGCCCGATGTTCCAATAAGGGATTGTAAAAATGCCGTAACCGTAACCGATAGCAGAACAATAGAATTAGTTAAAGAAATAGAGAAAGCTTTTTTAGAAAAATATAAAGCCAGGCCATTTATTGTATTTACAAATATCTCAAGAAAGCAGGTGGAACAGAACAGAGAAATTGGTGAAGGAACCTGTGGAAACACTGCCTTGGATAAATACTGGAATCAGTTTCACAACTATATCGATACCGCATTAGCACTTGCGACAAAAAAGTTTGGCAAAGCAGTATATATAGACCTTCATGGTCATGGTCATGAAATCCAACGTTTAGAACTTGGTTATGGTCCATCAGCAGATGTACTTAGAGACCTAGAAAAAAACAATGGTAGTGAGGTAGCTGAGAAAACGTCTGTTAATAATATTATTGTAACAGATAAAAGCTATAATGTTAAAGATCTGTTGATAGGAAAAGATGCTTTTGGAACATTAATTCAGGCTGCAGGATATAATGCTGTTCCATCTTTAAAAGACCCCTATCCACTAAAAGAGGAAAAATACTTTAATGGCGGGTACAATACAAGAAGATATACTTCTGCTCAATATCCAAATGTTTTTGGCTGGCAAATAGAAAGCAATTATAAAGGTGTAAGAGATGCAGCCGGAAGGCCCCTTTTTGCCAGCGCATTTGCAGATGTAATGGCCAACTACTTTAAGACCTATCTAAAGATAAAGATATAATATAATTAACATTCTCGTATTAGCAACGCTCAAGTTAACGCAATCTAAGATGTTCCCTGATTACTCGGGGAGCATTTTTTTTGTATTGATTTTAACATTCCAATCTTAATTACATTTATTAAAGTGCATAAAAAAACCCCATCCGAAAGGAAGGGGTTTTCAATAATTTATAAAATCATTAAACTTTGATTTCTACTTCAACACCGCTAGGTAATTCAAGTTTCATCAATGCGTCAACTGTTTTAGAGTTAGAGCTATAAATATCTAATAGACGTTTATAAGCACACAATTGAAACTGCTCACGTGCTTTTTTGTTTACGTGTGGTGAACGCAAAACAGTGAAGATTTTCTTTTCTGTTGGCAACGGAATTGGTCCGCTAACTACTGCACCCGTAGGTTTTACAGTTTTAACGATTTTCTCAGCAGATTTATCTACCAAGTTGTAATCGTAAGATTTTAATTTAATTCTAATTCTTTGGCTCATGTTATTTTAATTATGAGAACTGTTAGAGCTATTAATAACAGGTTCTCGGTTTATCTTGGATCAAGGATGAAGGAACAAGGATTAAAGACTGAATGCCTAAGCTCTATCTTTTATCCTTGCTCTTTGTTCCTTTATCTTAATTAGTCTTCAGACTTAACTCTACCTTTTGATTTTGCAATTACTTCGTCTTGAACGTTTTTAGGCGCAGCTTCGTAGTGATCAAACTCCATTGTAGAAGTTGCACGACCTGAAGTGATTGTACGTAACTGAGTTACATAACCGAACATTTCAGAAAGTGGTACAGTTGCTTTAATTACTTGAGCACCTGCACGTGTATCCATACCTAAAAGTTGACCACGACGACGGTTCATGTCACCGATAACATCACCCATGTTTTCTTCTGGGGTAAGGATTTCGATTTTCATGATTGGCTCCATCAATGTAGGTTTACATTTAGGTAAAGCTTCACGGTAAGCCATTCTAGCTGCTAACTCAAATGATAAAGCATCTGAATCGACTGCGTGGAATGAACCATCAATTAAACGAACTTTCATATCTGGAAGTGGATATCCAGCTAATACACCATTCGCCATTGCTGCAGCAAAACCTTTCTCTACAGAAGGGATAAATTCACGTGGAATTGAACCACCTGAAATTTCGTTCACAAACTGTAAACCACCTTTTTCGTAATCAGCATCAATTGGAGAGATGATAACTTGGATATCAGCAAATTTACCACGACCACCTGATTGTTTTTTATAAGTTTCACGGTGTTGAGTAGTACCGAAGATTGCCTCTTTGTAAGCTACTTGAGGCGCTCCTTGATTAACTTCAACTTTAAACTCACGTTTTAAACGATCAATTAAGATATCTAAGTGAAGCTCACCCATACCAGAGATTACGGTTTGACCAGTTTCCTCGTCAGTTTGCACTCTAAATGTAGGATCTTCTTCAGCTAATTTACCTAAAGCCATACCTAATTTATCAACGTCTGCTTGAGTTTTAGGCTCAATTGCTAAACCAATTACTGGTTCAGGGAAGTTCATTGATTCAAGGATGATTGGGTTTTTCTCATCACAAAGTGTATCTCCAGTTTTGATATCTTTAAAGCCTACCACTGCAGCAATATCACCAGCACCTACGTTAGGGATTGGATTTTGCTTGTTAGCGTGCATTTGGAAGATACGAGAGATACGTTCTTTGTTTTCAGAACGGGTGTTATATACATAAGAACCTGCTTCCAAGTTACCTGAATATACACGGATAAAGCATAAACGACCTACGAAAGGATCTGTTGCAATTTTAAAAGCTAAAGCTGCAAAAGGCTCTTTTTCAGATGGTTTTAACAATACTTCTTGTTCAGTGTTAGGGTTGATACCAACTACACCTTCGCTATCCAAAGGTGAAGGCAATAATTCCATCACATAGTCAAGCATAGTTTGTACACCTTTGTTTTTGAAAGATGAACCACAAACCATAGGTACAATTTTAGCATCTAAAACCGCGGCACGTAAAGCATCTAAAATTTCACGTTCTGTGATTGAGTTTGGATCTTCGAAGAATTTCTCCATTAAAGACTCATCATAATCAGCTACAGATTCTAATAATTTCTCTCTCCATTCAGCAACCTCATCAAGCATATCTTCTGGAATTGGAACTTCGGTAAAGGTCATCCCTTTATCGTGCTCATTCCATACGATACCACGATTGTTGATTAGATCAACCACACCTTTAAAAGTATCTTCAGCACCGATAGGTAATTGCAATGGCACTGCATTGCTACCTAACATATCTTTAACTTGTTTTACAACTTTTAAGAAATCAGCTCCAGAACGGTCCATTTTGTTAACGAAACCGATACGGGCAACATTATAGTTGTTAGCTAAGCGCCAGTTGGTTTCTGATTGAGGTTCAACACCATCAACTGCAGAAAACAAGAACACTAAACCATCTAATACACGCAAAGAACGATTTACCTCTACGGTAAAATCTACGTGTCCCGGTGTATCGATAATGTTGATGTGGTAGTTTTGATCTCTATATTTCCAGCCAACTGTTGTAGCGGCAGAAGTAATAGTAATACCACGTTCTTGCTCTTGTGCCATCCAGTCCATTGTTGCAGCACCTTCGTGCACTTCGCCAATTTTGTGACTTACACCAGCATAATAAAGAATACGCTCTGTTGTTGTGGTCTTACCCGCATCAATGTGAGCAGCGATTCCGATATTTCTTGTAAATTTTAAATCTCTTGACATCTTATATGATTTCTCCTAATTAGAATCTAAAGTGTGAGAACGCTTTGTTAGCTTCAGCCATTTTATGCGTATCTTCTTTCTTTTTAACTGCTGCACCTTCGCCTTTAGCTGCTGAAACGATTTCACCTGCTAATTTCTCTTTCATGGTTTTTTCGCCACGTTTACGAGCGTAAGTGATTAACCATTTCATGCCTAAAGCAATTTTACGGTCTGGTCTTACTTCTGTAGGTACTTGGAAGTTTGCACCACCCACACGGCGAGATTTAACCTCTACAGCTGGGCTGATATTTACTAAAGCACGTTTAAATACTTCCAATCCGTTTTCACTAGTTTTTTTCTCAGCTAATTCTACTGCATCATAAAAAATAGAGTAAGCGATAGATTTTTTTCCATCGAACATCATATTGTTTACAAATCTTGTAACCTGAACATCGTTAAATTTAGGATCAGGAAGAATAATTCTCTTTTTTGGTTTTGATTTTCTCATTTCTGTTTCCTCCTAATTATTTTTTCTTACCTTTTGTTGGTGCTGCTACTACTTGTCCTGGTTTAGGGCGTTTAGTACCATATTTACTACGACGTTGGTTACGACCAGCTACACCTGATGTATCTAATGCTCCACGAATGATGTGATAACGTACACCTGGTAAATCTTTAACACGACCACCACGAATTAATACGATTGAGTGCTCTTGTAAATTGTGACCTTCTCCAGGAATATAGGCATTCACCTCTTTTCCATTGGTTAAACGTACACGGGCAACTTTACGCATTGCTGAGTTTGGTTTTTTAGGGGTAGTAGTATATACACGTGTACATAC
>Ga0247810_10000850_pt1 | contig 24428 bp, 33 predicted proteins | sample UWRJL119311C1_FD_179918 | JGI IMG/M metagenome (GOLD analysis project Ga0247810, IMG submission 179918) | Plant litter microbial communities from Arlington Agricultural Research Station in Wisconsin, United States - UWRJ-L119-311C-1 | ecosystem: Environmental > Terrestrial > Plant litter >... | reverse complement strand
AGTGAACGTGAGGAGTTGGAGCGACAGTAGGAAGGAAAGGAGCGGTCAGTCCTAGCAGACAGATAATAGATAGAGCTTGTGGATAGCGGGTGAGTTTTGTTTAGGTAGGGTGGTAGGGGGGGGGGGAGAGATGGAGATGGAGATGGAGATGGTGGTAGTGGTAGTGGTGGTTTGTATGGAGGATTGCCGTTTGTTGTTGTCCGGGTTTTTTCGACAGGCCTATCTATTGCTTGTGATTCGGGAGTCTCTCGTACGACTAGTACGGAGCTTGAGAGGGATGAAGGCGCCGGAGCTGGCGCTTGTCGCAATTTTGATCTTAGAGTTTTTTTTTAATTAGTGGATTGAACGTCAGCCTGAGGGTTCGTGCACGATGTTCGTTGTTTGTTTTGCTTTTAGGGGCAATTTGGGGGGAGGGAAGCGAGCCCTAGGTGGGGTAGCAGCCCTGTCAGTGGGAAGGGTTCGCGTTGGGTGGTGGTACTGCTGTGAATTGTTTACTGTATGTAATAAGGAGAAAGTATAAGTATAATAAGTATAAGTATAAGTATAAGTATAAGTATAAGTGGAAGTGGAAGGGGTAAGAGTAAGGGTAAGATAACCCTGAGGGAGAGGAACAAGGTTATACGGGCTCAGGGCTCAGGGCTACGGTTACGGTACAGCGCTCGCTCTTGGTCTACTTTTCTTACCCCTCCAACCCGGACCCTGATTTCTACTCTGCTCTTAAGTATCTATACTGTATGTACTGTACTATACGCTATCTATACTACCACGATACGACGACGACAACGACTACGACAACTACGACGACTACGATGACTACGATGACTACTACTACAAGTATTACTCCTACTATTACTAGTACTATCACTCAACTACTCCACTCTACTCCTGACAGTACCACCACTATCTATCCATCCATCCTTCTTCCAGTCTCCCCTTCTGCTATTGTCTCGATTCCTCTTTGTATCTATCTACCTACCTACCTACCTATCTATCTATCAATCTACTCTGCCCTCCTCCTCCTCCTCCTCCTCACCATCAACCATCAACCATCAACCATCATCTCCCATCCAGGTCCTGAGGATCCATCTGCTCCCGATGCCCTCCGGTCCGCAACCAGCATGCCCTGCACATCTGCTCTGCTCATCCATCATTTCCACACCTTCATCTCATCATCGCCGTGATCATCTCGGCGCAACAGCCGCGACAGCGACTCCATTGCCATCGAACCCCCTGCCATTCCACCCCACCAACCAGCCATCCCATCCTCATCCACGCTCTCTTGGCCGTGCTCCCGGGCATGTGTGGGCACCTGTGTCATGCAGTTCCCAAGCTAATTCCACGGTGAAAAAGCTAGGCGAGCGAGGGTACTTGGTGATGCTGGTCTCTGGTACACATCGCACCTGCAAGCCATCGAGGTGAGACTTGGGAGAGGTCAGGAATGTATGGCGAGCCGCGACACCACCGCAAACTCAGAGGAGCACCAATCAGCACCACCATCAAGCCAATGTGCCCCCATGTGTGTATTCAGGCGCCTCCCTCAGAGCACCTTGAAGGCTTAACGGGGAGGCTACGAGAATCGGTCTTCCAGTCGTTACTGGCGTGTCCATCGCGCCGCGAGAGCCTTCACGATCCCTTCATTGCGCCGAGACTTACCAACATGCTTCACCGCTACGCTTTGAAGGATCTATCATAAACTTTTGCAGTCCACGCGCGTCCAAGGTCACCCACACCTTTTTCTCGTGCCATTGCTTATCCATTTCTTCTAGGCACACATCTTTTGCCGGATACAGCAAGTGAGAGGGTGATACGAGATAGTCTTCAGCCTCGCGTGCTCGCATTTCCACCGTTGTCTCATTTCTGGGCTTGATTAGATGAGATGGTGAATAAGCTGTTTCGTGTTTGTGGCAAAATAATTTCAGGTGGCTTGCGGTCCGATGTACGCATAGCTACATTTTCAAAAGCAAAGTTGCTCCTGGAAATGAATCGTTGCAGCTTAAAGGAAAGAGACGGTGTAGAGCATATGTGCTTGAAACCAGGCTCAATCCCCATGAGTGTGGGTAGATTCTTATCCCTAACCGGCGGATCTAACCGGCATAAATTTTTGGTTTTACCATCTAGATGCAATACTTCGCATGCTATACATGTTGTTGCTCTTACTGACAAATCAAAAGATGAAAGTTTGGGGGTCGCAGCTCGAGTTTAAACTGATTAGGAGGCTGGGGAAGGATTTGACATGTCATTTCTACTTTCGATCCCTACGTTATGTACCTGCTTGAGGTATAGGAAACTTGACCCAGCGATTCTTTTAGGGGTTCTCGAAGAGATAAACGTCCCGACGAGAGGCGGATTGCATCCTATCAATATCTTCAAGGTAACGGCGGGATGTTCTTTGATATACATGCCGCATCTATAGCCGGATTGGAGATTGTTCCTTCCCTACCGATTGCTCATGCACCTTGTTGTACATGATTGCACATTAATTGCACGTCAAAGTCGCCCAACTTCATACAACTACTGCTGCTGCTAGCAACAACAACTGCATCCCGAATGTTTTATGGCTTCCGCTCAGCACGGCAATGATGAGACCAAGCATGTACATTGGAGGTTCCAAGTTTAGCTCCAAAGGCCGCTAGCTATGGAGAAGGGTGTTCCGATTTTACCTTCGCGGGTCCTGCTCCAAGAAGCAGTGCCATCTACGGTCACGACTCATTCTCATTGTTCAAGTGATCACTGAAACCAGTCGTCTCACTTTGTGTCTACCAGAAAGGTGGCGGTGACGCCAAAATGACCCCGCCATTACAGTACCCCACTATCAGTGTCACGTTGAAAAAGCACAAGCATTACTGCTTTCCTGCACCCTCGACTTAGCGTACACCTTTCTGGCCAAGCAGACAGGCCCAATTTGTACGGCGATGTCTTCTCTTCCAATGATCTTCGCACCGTGGTCTAAACTCATGGTTGGTGCCAGATTTGGCGATGCATGTGGATAGTATTGTGACAATCTATACTGAGGTAGTTGACGCTAAGCGTAGGATCACCTTACACTGGCGCCTGTTATGTGAAGCTATTCCGAGCATCCAGTGTGGCCGACGGGAAATATGCGTCATAAATGTACGTAGCGCAGCAGACAAGAACTCCACGCCTACTAGGTTGATCTCAGTCAGGTGGGCCGGGCTTTTTTGACGTACCAAGTAAGTTATTACACTGATGCTTACGTCTTCATTCACAGTTTATGGCTAATCAGAACGTATTCATATTTCTCAACGTATGCGGGAAAGCTGATTTTTCTTGGTCGTGAAGTGTGATCCGCTGCAAGCCAGAAATTGCTTCCAATCTAATACAGGCAAGTCCTGGCAACGATGGGCCCATTTCCAACTCCAAGAAGCCTTTGAAATCAAACGAAATGGCATTTCTCGTCTCGTTTGCTGTACCGCAACGAGGTAGAATATAAACCCCCACTTTCATGGTGTCAACCTTCCTGATGCATTCCGAGACGGACTTGAAAAGGAGAGTTATGACCTGGGATGAACTGTAAGATCACGGAGAAGCATATTACCACTATCGAAAGGTACTCCTTTCCAAGAGTGCTGTGACCTGGCATTGTCCGAGAGTTTGATACTATGAGCGTCAAGCTACCGCCACTTTAGACCTTTCTTGTCTTTGTTGACCGCCTTACCATTGGCAAGTGGATCGGTACGTATGGTTGTTGTTTTCATGAGATCTACTTCCAGTCTAAGGTTTTCAGATGAACATTGGAGACCATGCTAGTTCGTCTAGGCATCTCGTTGTATACGATAGCTCACATCAACCAAGCTGTCACGTATATCCCCAGGTGCCACGGTCCAACGATCGTACTAGTCAAGTTGTTTCCATCTAAATGGTCTCCACTCAGAAACCCACTTCCTCCCATCCCAAAGTCCTAATGCTTACACTAAAGGCTCGTGACTTGTGACTAGGGAAAACGTCAGAAAGATAACAAAATCAAGTTTATAAGATCAAGCTAAGGTGTATCCGTTCCCGTGGAGGTCCAACTCAAGCATCTCCAACAGGTCCACTCATGCCCACCTAGCGTCCCCTAATCAAAATCCTACTATCCGCTATTACCCATTACCAACCTCACTCAATCCTTCCAAATCCACCACGCCTAAGTTAAACATCGTCTTTCCCAGCATCATCATACATTGTAAGATATCTATCATGTATCATGAATTAATGTTTAGCGCAAAAAGCTGACCCGCCCATTGATCGCTGTGATATTACCCTCGTACCTATTATTCCAAGCTTATAGACTTAAATTCTATGATGCTTTTCTTGAAACGAGAAATTCTATAATGTAGTATGTCTTGGCAAACTCTCCAGACAATCATGCGGACATGTTTTTAACATTGCTTCCTACTTACTGATTTGTTTGGAGAGAAAAAGACGCGTTCTATTGTCAACAAGACTTTTCATGCCTTGGTTGGGTCCTGCATGAGGACATTCGTAATTCTAAATACGATCACCGGGAAGTATTTAGGTTGAGGAGGCTTTGCCTTAGCTCCATGCATCCAGCGCAACTGTCCACAACGCACCAGAATGGCCTCATTGCCACAGGATCCAAGACATACAAGATTCAAATTCGGCCCTCAGCCCTCTGGCTATTCTGCAACTGAGACAGACCTAATAGAAAGAAAATAAAAAGTCGGCCGCTGGGAGGTCTAGGCTTGTAACTGGTAGGCTCAGAGGGATGCTGAAAATACGAGTTTCCTTGCCCCCCCCTTCCTTAGACATTTTTTCATGGAAACTAAGCACACCGTCTGATCTTTTTGTTCATGCAGTCTTTGCTGCTAGGAAAAGCACGGATCACTTTACAGTCTTGTGACGTACGACGTGCAACAGAAAATTAGCTTTTGGGGTGTTGTTGCATCGCCATAGGGACTGGCAGCTCTAGGGGGTTAGCGGGTTGTGGTGAGGTGAGGCTACAATGGCACTCGGAAGTCAAAAGGGAGAACTGACCGAACCTTAAAAGTTCACGTCGTTGTTTTGACAACAAGGGAATAGTGTTTCGAGGCAAAAAAAAAAGGTATCAATGACATCATTTTGGAAGTCGTAAAGCTAGTTTACGATGTTTAGGGTGTTGTTTTTACCTCGTTGGTAATTTTGTTGGTCTGGTGCTTGGTAACCTAAGGAACATGAAGACAAGTTATCTGCTTGTTCGCTGGAGCACTGTACCTCATAATATAATGAGAAGGCAGTTTATAATTGGTGCATACCATGATGAGCTCGTGGTATTCTGGAGACTCCTGCTCAAACATCTACGAAGTTGTAGAATAACAGCCATAATCAGCGTCGTCTTACCGTCCTGTGTAACACAACGTACAAGCACAATTACAATCATTCTACTAACATCCACAATGCTAGCTGCGAATGGCTGTTTGGTTCAAGTCTGTGCCTACAGTTCATAAATATGGCCAAAGGACTACTACCGAGTAAATGCTCTTGGATGCCTCCGAAAGTAGATGTACTTAAAAACAATCCAAGGCCACAGTCTACAACACAAAAAAGATTGAACAAATTTCCATGCTCTACATCTGCTTAAGCTCACGAGGCATGTTTCTATAAATATCAGTTGCGCAGTACAATCCACGTCGTAGAGCCGCAAGAGCCGCACGGGTTGAGACTTGTCCCTGACATGGGACGTGAAGCCACGGGGGCTTCGCTTAACAAAAGGGGGCTTACAGTACACATGGATGATCAAGACAACCTGCGGAACGGCTTTCGTTTGCATGTCAAGGATTGGATCCCATCCTGGAGCAGAGGCTGGCTGGATTCCAAGTTACCACCAAAGCCACTGGAGTATGATTAATAATGCGGACCGTGAATAAGGAAATGAATTAGCGAGCCTTCTCGATCAAAAACAATCACGCTATCTGTTTCATGGTGGCTTTGCAAAGCTCTCTGTGCTAGATGATTTATTTTCCGATTCTGAGAGGTCTGAAAATTCCACAATGGTATTGCATGTTCACAACTTCAGATTACCACGGCGCTAAAGCGAGTTAGAATCCATAGATGCGCATTATTAGCAGGCTACGATATACTCTAGGTCGCCTTAAGCTTACTTGCTACTTGTCCTTGTTTTGCTCCTAAAAGAAAATGCTCACTACTCGCTGCTTCCCAGTCCGCAGAATACTGACTAGTTTCGTCGCCTTGTCAAAGGCGTGTTCTTGAACTCTTGCCGTAGTTGGAGAAGACTCACCTCTACCGAGTTAAGAGCGTAGCGCGTCATAGGCACGAATTATCTTTTTGTATATACCTTTATCACACTTGAGTCGATGTGATCTTAAAACTGAATGTGAATCCATTGAAAGGAAGAAAAAGATGCTGCAGAGCCTCGATTCACTCCCTGACAGGCCTGGGATATGATGGAATACACGACTTCTTTCCACACGGCATTTCTCCTCCAGCCATTCAAGCGACGAGACCTACGTATCAAGATTTCGGCAAACCAATCTAGGAATTGTTGCACATCGCATGCAGGTCTGGACCTCTATCGACACAACCGAGACGGAAGCAAGCTGCGCCAGATCATGTAGTTTCGAACATGCTCACACGTTACGCCATTATCCAACCGCAAAAGCCTAGCTCAACGCCGTTCCTCGTGCCAAAACTCCCTCGGGGCTGTGAAAGTAGTCGCTTCTTGAATGTGTTGCACATCGCACCGAGGTCTGGACCTCTGTGCTCCCACCATCGCTCCGCACCTTGGATGGCCGAAGCCTCGCGTAGACTTTCATCGAGCAGCTTTGAGAAAGTAAACGTGGTTTGGTTTAGCACATCTTCCGTATCTGGAGCGCTGTTTGCAGTTTGCTGTTGCTGGGGGATGCGGCCCGGGCCATCTTAGCGTTCCGCCTCGCGTAACGCACGTCAGGAGGTGGTGCCACCTAAGCGAGATCTAGAGCTTGGTCGACAACCATCTATCTACTTGCTGGAAAGCAGTAGCTTCTTCAGCAGAAGCGTGACGCTGTAATGTATGCTGTTGCTAACTTAGCAAGTCGTTCTGCTAGTAGGCGTTGCATTACACTACAGGATGGGTTTGATAGATGCGAGATGCACACTCATTGGGAAAGGAGGCGATTCATATATTCATACGTGGAATGACGGATACTTGTGATGTGAGTTCTGATGCTGTAACCTATGTAAAAAATATACAGGTAAGCAAGCGAATACGACGCAAATACAACAATATCATCCAGCAAATATGAGCCGCCACCAATATTCTGAACTACGAGGCCCGAGCTGACTTCTACCAATATATCACCACCCTCCCTAGCGGCATCAACCTAGTTTAGGTCTTGGCCAAGAGGAACAACTCTCCCTCGGCCGAAGCATCACTAGTCACGAACACCCGGTTGCTTTGAACCGCAATACCAACCGGTCTGAAACAGCCCGCATTGCAGTTTGCTTCATTGTTGTTCTTCCAAATATCCTGGTATCCTGTGTTACTGTTGGCGGCAGCAGCCGGAGCATAGCTTCCGTCGGTGGCCTTGGTGAACGGAATCGCAACTAGTTTAAATCCCGTTGGCTGAGGTCTATTCCAGGAACCGTGGAATGAGACAAAGAGCGTTGAGAAGTCAGAAGCAAACTGTGCGTCAAGTGGCGCAGAGTGCGCCTGGAAGGAGAGACGCGGTGGTGTAGATTGCGCTTTGCAAGAATCGTCGTTGAAGGTGCTGTTGGGTGCTTGAACGAGTTGATCGCCGACGGCGAAGGTTTTATCTCGGATCAGGCTCGGCTGCCAGACAGTGAAGCAAGTTGGATAACCATACCATTTATTGTTTGCGACCGAAACGTCACCGAGATAGTTGAGTTCTTCAGCTGGGTTATCATTGTGGATGTCGGTTGATGCACCGTTTACCGTGCGTTTCATGTCATCTGAACTGTTCTCAACACCCCAGAGCCTGCAATGTTAGTGAGATCAATATCACTGATTCTCAGCAACGTACATGTTGTTTCCGTCAAAAGTTATGCCGACTTCATTACGAAGTCCATATCCTGCATTCCAGCCGCCGCTGATATAGTTGTATCCTCCGCTCGGCACAGTCGAAACATTGAATACCTTCACTGCAGCTCGTGCGGCCGCCATGCTCTGTGTAGGCATGTCCAGATTTCCATTGGAGCCGTGTGATACAACCAGTAGATCAGGATTGTTCTTGGGTATAGAAAGCGTTCGAGTTACATGACCGCCGTTGTACATACCACTCACTACGACAGAAGAACCCCCACTGATGGTGGCTGCAACTGGATCGTAAGTCCATTTCCAGACTGTCGTAGAGGAACTAGCATAGAGAGTCTTGCTATCAGGGGTGAGGATTATCCCGTGATTCAAGTTATTTTGAGAAATCAGTGTCTTGCTGGCGGTGACACAACCGTTGGCATCGAGTGTGCGCACCGTAATACCCTTGCCATTCTCCACAATGAGAAGATGGCCTGCTGAGTCAAGAATGATTCCTCGCGGAAGCTGTAGGCCACCTGCAATTTTGACCGCTCGCCACCCGCTTGCTAATGTGGCAGGATATCTTGCATTAGAAACACCACTGCATGATGTTGGAACTGGCAGTGCTTGTCGTGGCACAACAACAGAGTATACTAATCGTAGTTAGGTTGTGGTAGGTAACAGCGGCAGTCAACACTTGCCTGTGCTAAGTGAAGCTACAATAGACAAAATGGAGCCAAGAAAATGCATTTTTTACAACGGTTAATTGTTAGTGATGCGGCCGAAGAAATGTCAAGAATGCAAAGCACCGGCGTAAGGAGCTAAGTGAAGTTATAGAAAGTCTTAAGCTATCCCAAACCAGATACGGAGAGGTTTTCGATGGGATGGCTACGACTTTTGCCTCTTTCCTTTCTAGATACCGGCAAGAGGTCGTAGATAGCCAAGATCATATGTACCGGTCGACTTTATGCAAAGAATGTGGGGATACCATGCTACGTCACTATCCCTCCAAAGGAGGGAGGTACAAGTTGAATTTGGTCACCGGTTAATCAACGCATATCAAGTAAAAAGACTTGAAAAAGCAGTTTCCCTGCGGAATCATTTTGCCGCTTGAAATATCAGTCTGACTTTTCTGAGCGACAAGCAAAATAGGGTTCGGCAACCCAAATGAACACGTATGACCATGCTAGTTGCAGAGGTTTGATTTTTGAAAGCCTATAGACACATGAGACTGAGAAGTTGAATTCTGCGTGATCTCTGTCGAGTTTGAAATACACACTCAAATGGTATATTCGACACCTTTGCCCCCGTATCACAGTTTCACAGAAGGGAACACAATGGAGAAGAACCGGATTGACCTGGCTAGTGAAGTCTATTAATTCCATAACAGGAATGTGAAGATTGTGTGACGAGGAAGAGCATTCCCCCCTATCATACAACACCAAGCATTGCTAACAAATCATCCAGATTCCCGGTAGCCTTGGCGGTTCGGAGACGTCAGAAACGACAAATCAGATATCACTACGACTGCCGAGCCAAGAGTGCCTTCTCGACATCATCTCTTCTGCCGACAACGTGGGGTTAGGGTTGCATGGTTACAGATAGCTGCATGTGATGCTTATTTGGATGAAACACACTTGGGAGAATTGATATATATCATCGTTCAGTATGGTGAAATTTGATGCAAGTTTGTCTTAGGAAATAGCATTCATCGAGACTTGGAGTTCATGAATGTGGATACTGAAGTGAAAGACGTGATGTCGTATCCATTCTGTTCGATATAGATTCACTGCGATATTTAAATATGTCGATTTTCGATTTTCGAATGAACAGAACGAGCATAGAACCCATGTAGCATTTGACAACCCTGCTGACTGATGCTTATGACATATGGCCAAGACTAGCCTATATCAATCTAGATATCTTGCGATGCGGGCCTGAATATTTTTCAAATCTAACTCCTTCCCGTTATCCTGTAATTGGGCCGTGTTACTCTGTAAAGAGGCTTGGAATGAGGTTGGTCCGACATGCAATAGATTAACAAGCCTTTCACAATGACTGAAAGTCGTGAGGAGAAATAGGATACTTTTCCGGTCTCAACTGTTATCGCAGCAATGGAGCAGGATGATTGTATTTTTCGGGGCTTGATCGTGATGGCGAAGCGCGAAGAGCGATCAGTAGAGCTTGGGAAGGACAAAGAAACGTGCCTAGATATGCCGGCATCGCCATCACGAGTTGGTTTCGCACATGACATCCTGTTCCATGTCACTATTTGTAAGCATGAGAAACTTAAGCCCTTTGTTTCACAGCAGTGAGCTTATGGCAGTGAACTAGCTGTATCAATTGAGATCAGCCAAGCAAAATAGAGTAGCGGTTCGGCAACGCAATATTGTAAAATAATTCAGAATCGTGGTGTTGTCGATGCCCTAGGAGAAGAATATGAAGAATAAGGAGGAAGGTATACACCGTTCTTGACCCATATTTTAGACATATTGACATATTTACATGCCGTAACTTAGCTTCACCTAGCATGTTAGGGGATGGATGGGTTTGTTTGATAATTCAGTTGGCTAGCTCCAATAGACAAAGCAGTTTGATACCCAGATATTGCACTATGCCCAAGTAGACGGCTCTCCTCTCATGATTGCTCAGAGTAATACGGCACTGTTACATATCTTTTCAACGGTTCCTCCCATTTTGTAGCATAGAACAGTGATGCCAAATGGAGAGAAGGAATTTAATTCAATCAGCGTAGAGGATTGACCAGTCATCAAAGGTAAAGCAGTAATATACATTTCCTAGCTAAAGTTACATTCTCTTATGGAGCTGCACTCATCCAATTGGTGCACATGTGAAAGCACCCTTAATAGTGCCCTCTTTATATTGGTCCATCTGATATTTATGTTAGCAATCCAGATTCTGTGAAACTTTTACTCGAATAACTTACGATATCAACAATCGCCGCGTAGGTTCCAGCAACTAGAACGACCATCCCGATAACGAATATTATAGCATTGACAATGCTTAAGAACAGGTTCTCTTTAGAATACCATTTGCCTTTCTTTATGAGCATGAACCACATTATCGCAGGGAAGTAGAATGTAAATCCCGAGATGAACAATGCCGACATGATGGATAATAAATCGGAGAAGAATGGAATGGCCTCGGCGATGATCCATGCAATAAGAGTGAGAAATGAAACCAGGGAGATCCAAGTAATCCATCCTTTCTTTGTGTTAATAAAGCGTAGAACGGAGTTCTTATAAATACGGCCGTGGATGTAACGAGCAACGACAGTTCCATTGATGGAACCCGAAATGAAGATGACGGGTAGCGCAACTCCGAACGCAATCTTTGCCATCAAGCCTCCTGCTGAAAGCAAAGCTGGGGAAGACACATCTTGTCCAACAAAAGCATAGATCAGGGCCCCAGTGAGTGTGTAGATTACGATTTCGATCAAGCCAAGAGCCCAGATAGACTTAACGAAGTCTTTCGGTGTATGCATTTCGTCCATGAAAGAGAATTGGCAAACAGCAAAACTGTAACTGAAGACGATATTTGTGATGGCAACAAAGACTTCAGCGAAGCTAACATCCTCCTTAGGCCAGGCTGACCAGTCGACAGCGGAGAGCCCACCCGCTGCCCTGCCACTCACTACTCCCGTCGCAATCATAGTAATTCCAATGGCTACCATGATCGATACAAAATCGATATATCCCAGAATTGCCACATCAGCAAAGGATGGAGGGAGTGCCAGAAGAAGCAAAATGATAGCTGACACTATACCAAAAACCAATGAGCAAGTGCCGTTGTCAGTCATATTCGAGAAGGCGATGCTTCCAGTCAAGCAGTGCGAGCCCACCAGGAAAACTAATTCCAGAACAAACATGGCTCCAACCAGCTCATATCCAAACCGCCCCATAATCAACCGTCCAGCATCGGCGTAGTGGGCAACATCCGGAAAGGCTAATTTGACCTGGCCAACAACATAACTGGTATATATCGCAATAAATCCAATTCCAATTGTCAAGATGACACCAGCCACCATACCCAAAGTCGCAAATGCACCCGGGATCGAAAGAGCACCTAGTGCAATTGCCTCAACAAGTAACACAACAGTTAATCGCTTCCATCCCAAACGATTGAAATGTGCAGTTCCTTGCGCCTCAAGCATTGCAATCTCGCCCACTGTGTCATCCTTGGAGTGTTGGGAGTGTGATTCCGGCGTGGTAGGGTTGGTATTCTTTTTCTCATGGTCTTTCGCCATGGCTGGCTCAATGTTGTGGTCTTCGGCGGCGGACATTCGGAATATATTTGAAGATGAGAAACAGTAAGATGGAAGGAGTGCGAGTGATTTTGGCTTCTCTAAGATGTTTTAATGAAAGGTGAACCGAAAAGCTCCGGAGACAATCCGAATGAACGACGATATTCATGTGGTAGTGATTAAAAGGGTGGCTATAACCGGTAACGGCGGCCGAGGAAGGAATTGCTGGGTACATTCTGAGTCATGTTGAGATATATATGAAATTGATCATTTTCTAGGGGTTGATTGATACCAGACAACCTACCACCGGAACCATATCGCTTCGAAATCGAGAAAATTTATGTGCATTCCTGTTGTTCATAATATTTAATGTATTAGATAAATGTCAATTCTTTTTACGCACCTTGATTCAAAAATATCATATCACGACCAAAAGAACCTACAAGCTTCTTCACTAATTAAAGCTTGTACAAATACCGTTCCGTCGAGCGGGATCTAGCAAATATTATGCACGATGTGGGTTCAAATTGCCGATTGTATGGGACCCATGACGCAGGATACGATTTCTTTTACCTCATCTCGCCGAGATTCGAAGCTCGAAAGAAGACGCCTGAGTCAAGAGCAGGGGTGGCAATACAAAAGACTGCTGAATCATTTATTGAGAGATGACAAGCGGAAGTCCATTTCAAGATGCGTCAGTAGTTGTGGCTAAGAATTTCTCCATACAAGCATTCCTGGGTAGAGCTTGATGAGACTTGGCGAGTTTAAGCGAGCTGAAAAAAGGGGGGCTCACGTGAATAACACAATGGACTTCTCAAAACTGTTGTAGTGACATTGATTGATCTAAGTGTAGTGTTTGAAACAAAGCTGGCAGAAGCTTTTGAAGACTGAAATCTTTTCGTTCTTTGATAGGGCCATGAACTGTTTCATTGAGAAATACACTTCTTAATGGGAGTGATTATCCGCATCTCCGCATACATTTTATGGATATCGCGAGTTGCGAGTCTCCTAGTACCGATTTGAAATTGGTCGAAATGGCCCATGTCCAGAATCACGTAATATTTCCAAGGGTATCAATAGCCATGTGTTTTAATAGTTTTCCTACTATTTATTTGCCGTTGACATTAAACTATTGATTACATATTGTAAATGCACTATGTAGAAGTCCGAAGTTCTACCCGAACTGATGCCATGGGAACACCGAGCAGGATTAAAGTAAAAATCGGGCTCATTTCGCGCACTGAGAGTTGTTCCTCTACGGCTTCCGGGATTTCTTAGAAGACAAGCAGAGGTTCAAAGTAAGTCAAAATAAGGAAGAGCCCAATTACAAGTAAAATTCTCCACTGTAATGAACCTACAAAACCCACCAACAATTGTGGTGCTTCTCAATCGAGCTGCACGTGACGTAGCATAAGTCATATTGTCTCCTGTGATGTGTTATATATACATGTCTTAAAATCATCATCATGAATAATGTACATGAGGTAGTAGCGACAAGTGAACGAAATACTCTTGTGTTCAACAGTAAAGTAATGATGCGGAGAGCCGAAGTTGTCACTCTCGAATATGTGATGTTACCTATTCCTTTGGCGCAGTCCACCAACACCAACGAGGAGGCTTTTGATTTGGCGGGGTGCTCTTGAAGAACGGGAATAGTCGGCAATGGAGATCTTCAGTGACAAAACGTTATTTGCGGAGAAGGAGCTATGCACACAGAGATCCCCCGCGGGGTGGCAAGAGTGGGTGGTTTCAATCCCGTCGCCCAACAGACTAGATGTTGTGAACTACAGTGCATTACTGTAGGAATTGGCTTGAACTACAACTAAGTCAATAAGTATTCTGAAATAATTTAGTGGGAACTGTTTGAGTGGAGGAGCTTTCACTACTCTGTTTCACTCTCGATATTTAGGACTGACCTAGTAATATGGCGCCTGCTGCAACTACACTGGCTGGGGAATCCGCCGGAAATGCGAAACTAGGAGCGTTGGGAAAGACTACTTCTGGAAAGAAATTGAAAATCAGAGCATATCCCCACTTTGAAACGTTAGAGGAAGAAAGACTGTACAGAAAGCAGCACCTCGCAGCTGCATTTAGGATATTCGCAGAACGTGGTTTTGACGAGGGAGTAGCTGGTCACATGTATTCCTAATCTTCAAATTTGCCCTTCTTCACGGAGACTTACTAACGGTGTTATAGTTCAGTCAGAGATCCAATCTTGACCGATCATTTCTGGCTCAATCCGCTTTCGCAGCACTTCTCCCAGATCTGCGTCTCTGACCTTATTCTCGTAAATGAGAACGGTGAGGTGGTGATTGGAGACGAACCTATCAACGCAGCTGCATTCGCCATCCACTCTGAGATCCACAAGGCACGCCCTGATGTGCATGCAGCTTGTCATGCCCATTCGGTTTATGGTAAGGCATGGAGTGTGTTTGGGAAAGAACTTGATATGATAACTCAGGACTCCCTACGTTTTTATAAATCCCACGCGGTTTATGATAACTTTGGAGGCATTGTGCTTGACCGCGAAGAAGGGATTCGCATTGCAAAAGTGCTTGGAAATGGGAAAGCAGTCATTCTACAAAATCATGGTAAGCACTTTATTGTTGGTGTTTAGTCCTAAGCTGACTTATTCGTGACAGGTCTTCTGACCGTTGGGCAAAGCGTTGACGAAGCAGCATTTTGGTTTATCAGCTTAGACAAAACTTGTCACGCTCAACTATTAGTGGACGCTGCCAGTGCTGGAAGTGGGCATAAGAAAATAATGATCAATGAGGCGGAGGCTGCATTCACGTATGATCAAGTTGGAGGTAATTCACGCCCAAGTAATTGTATTGAACCAATGACTAACTTGTGAGAACAGGTCCCGAAAAGGGATGGTTGGCATTTCAGGGTTACTATGATGAACAGCTGGCTAAGAGTAGTGGAAGCTTTTTAAAGTAGATCTTCAGGGTTATGCTTATAGTGCTTGGGAAAATTTCTGAATGTCCCACGTGGATCTATTCACCATTTCATTTCTTTTTATACTTTGATATTCGATGGTTTTCTATCTTTCTGTAATACCCCGATGCTACAAGAACTGCAATATATCCATGATGTGTCAAATCTTGTATGCTTTTCTCATCGCAGATAAAGTGTCTTGGATGAACTCTTTTGCTTTATCTAGCTCACCATCCCACTAAACAGTTAGCCTTGCTCGAAATCAATGGTGTCAGGAAACATCTGAAAAATGGAAGAGGAATGATGGAGTGTTCTTATCACTATAAAGACACTGAACTCTCGCCAGAAGACGAGGATGTTTCAGTACTTACATGACCAAATGGGTGTCCAACTCCTTGATAGACTTTTAATGTGCTTGGAGTACCAGCTTGTTCAAGGATTTGGTGGTAGGCAATGCCTTCAGAGGTGAGTGTATCAACCCCCGCAACGTGAATGGTTGCAGGGGCAAGATTAGCATGCGAAGAAGCCAAGATAGGGGAGACCTTGAAGTCTTGAGTCACTTCATTTCTTTGCTCTGTTATCATTGTCAGTAAATACACAACTTGAGATGCTAAATCATACTTTGATCTGTACCTAGCCAAAGATTGTAAAACCATACCAACCGATGAAGTGGCAAACAAGGCGCGAATTCATTCGTTTTCAAACTATCATACGGCACATCGTCTGCAACACTAACATCGAACTCCATGGGAACGAACCTTGCATCCACTACAGGAACTATCAACAATTGTAATACTAGCCTTGGCATTTCTGGCTCATCTCTTGCCAGTAGTGCACACACGGCTGCCAACTGCCCACCCGCTGAAAGCCCTCCTATTGAGACTCGTGTTTCATCGACTCCTAACTTTGCAGCATTTGCGAATGTCCACTTCAGCGCGGCCCAGCAATCCATGAGTGGCACAGGATGAGGAAACTGAGGAGCCATTCTATAGTCCACGTTCATAATTATACATCCAAGAGTTTGACAAGCTTGTCTACACCATGATTCGTCGCTCTTGAGGCTACCGATCACAAAACCACCTCCATGGAAGTCCAAGTGAGCTGGAAGTTTCCCTTCAGGCGTTGATAGACCACCTTTAGCAATCGCATCAGGTGTTGGAGTGAACATTTGAATTTCGATTTCTCCCGTAGGCTCTGTGACAGGTATTCTGAGGACTTCAATGCTCCCAACGCTAGGGTATGGTCCGGAAGCTATTGGGAACGTATATTTGGATCTGTCAGCATTATATTCCTCGTATGTAACTTGGTCCGCCCGAAGTTTTGGGGCTGAAAGATAAATGTTAACATTTGTTCATGGAGGTCATGTTTTGATAGTTACCTTGATATTTGGTATAGATTTCCGCGAATTGAGGATCCATCCGATCTACGACCGAGGAGTGAAGAGCATTGACGAGCATTGGATTGTCCGTCATGATGAACTTGGGGTGAAAGTGTCTAGTTGAGCAATCGGATACCGCCTTGAATTATACCAGCAAAGATTAACAGAATCCTCCAATTCTGGTGAGCCTTTTTATAGATGCACAAGTGATCGACCAGATTTGAGAGTGGGGTAATCAGTATTGATAAGAGATTCCCGGATTTGAATTGAAGTATCTTGGCTTTGTATGGAACAGTTTGAAATCTAAACTCAAGGAATTTGCTCTATGAAGCTCCAAACTGACATATGAACCTTTGTCAACATTTAAAGTTACTTCGCTTGGAAAAACGTCTTTCCGTCTCGAATTTCCTTGCATGCGGTGCTTGACTAAGACGATGTTAAAGCAGTCTAGCTAGGCTGGTAAACGTCCGATACCTTTTCCAACTTGAAGTATATAACAAATATCCGATTCACTTAGATTGCCATCGTTTTGCTGGAAGTATTACCCCTGAATTTGAGAATGATAAGCGAGTGCAGGGGATTCTGGGACAGCGAAATTACACAGAAAGAAACAAAGACACAAAAGTACTCGCTGGAAACAATTCACAACTAATTCACACTCAATCTTAGTATTTATTCACTCAAATAATTGCACTTGTAGCCAGTTATTTGCCTTAAATGGAACCTTTTCAGGACTGGAGTTTTAGACACTAGGAAAGTGAATTGGAAGTTCTAATCTTTATAGTTCGTACTCACAGAAGCTCTTCAGAATCACCAAATATGCCCTGTATTTAGAACAGTCTTCAAATCTGTCGACCAAGATATTCTTCGCAAATCTCGCAAATTCCATCATCTCAAATCCTACAAGAACCAAAAACACGTGCCCCGCGTCGCTCATGGAGGTCAAGGTTTGCGGCCGCTTCAAGCCCCACCAACCCCGCCAAACCCGACATCATCAAATAATAGCTAGGAGCATTTGGATAAAAACATAGAGCGCCTCATCTATTGATTATTTTCTACCTATTCCCTCATAACCTCAAAATACTTTGCAGTAAAAGATGGAGTTCGATACCAAGACCCGTATTCCACACGCACCCCCTCAATCTCCATTGCTGGGCTGACGAGTATAGCTCTCTCAACCACCTCCGATAAAACATCCTTTGCATATATCTCTGCGAGAGACCGTTGGCCAGTCATTCTAGTGAGTGAATCCTCTAAACATTTGAAAACATACTAATCCGGCAGACTGGAGCAATTGACGATGTCCATCGAGCAGTGTCAGATGCAAAGGATGAGAAACATACCGAAGGAAAACGAATCGTTGAGGAGCTAGCAAAGCTCAAGTACGAACTACAACATGACCGAAAACTATCGTACGATTTTTCTTCACAAAACGAAAACTGAAACTAACCATTCAGGCCTCTAATTGACGATGGCAATCCAGACATAGCAGGTTACAATGCGGAACTGGAGCAATTGGGAACACCATCATGGTTTAATGTCCCATGGCTTTATGCTGAATGCTACCTTTATAGGTAGGTGAATATCCGTGTATTTTGAGCCTATAGCTGAGACCACTAGACGTTTAGCAACCACTTTCGCCCTCTCCACACACTGGAAATCGTACGATGTATTCGCCCGCCAAAAGATATCCACGTTCCGATCTTCTCGTCCAGCTGTAGTGGAACTGGCAAGTCGCTACCATGAGCTTGTCACACAATTGGAAAAGAGAACTACTATAGATGAAGTGGCAGAGAAAGTCTTATTCATGGAGATGTGCGAGATTTGTCTTTGGGGCAATGCTACTGATCTGTCATTGTTGACTTCCTTGACATACGAGGATATACAAAAACTGCAAGGCTCGGAGGCCAGGAAAGCGGCAGAGAAGAACATCCTGATCAGTGATCTCGAAGCTGCATACGATACGTTAAAAAAAGCTAGAGATGAAGGCAAGAAAGAGCGTCGAGTGGATATCGTGCTCGACAATGCTGGGTTTGAGTTGTTCGTGGATCTTATCCTGTCTGGATTTCTCCTCTCTGCTGGACTTGCGACCAACGTGGTACTACATCCAAAATCCATTCCATGGTTTGTCTCGGATGTTGTGCCAGCAGACTTCGCGGCCTTACTCACCTCACTGGTCACCGCACAGTCATTCTTCTCGACGCCCTCAGATGACGAAAAGAACTCGGGCATAACACCTGAATTATTGACTCCTAAAGAGGCCGAGGAGCTGTCGTTCCTTTTCCAGAGCTGGGGTCAGTTCCATGGAGAGGGGCAACTGACGCTTCGAAGCAATCGCTTTTGGACAGAAGGAGGAAGTTTCTGGCGACTACCTACGTCAGCCCCAAGTCTTCACGAAGATCTGAAGGAGAGCGAACTAGTGATCTTTAAAGGAGACTTGAACTACAGGAAGCTGACCGGAGATGTAAGTTCATCCAATACTGTCAATGTCGCGGCTAATGAGTACAGGGGATGTGGGATCCAACTACACCATTTACAAAGGCTATCGGTCCAATGGGGCCGGGGTCAGGTGTCAATGTGCTTGCTCTACGTACCTGCAAGGCTGATGTTGTAGTCGGATTGAAGCCTGGACAAGACGAGGAACTGAGGGCAATGGAAGGTGGAGGTGGTGATAGTGGACAGAGAAAATGGGCTTGGAGTGGTAAATGGGCGGTCGTCTCATTCTCACCTGGACGCTAGCCTTAAAAATATGCCATAGATGAATTTATAGAGATTAGAGGCTAGGAGGATCTCCTAAGCACATTTGGTTCAACAAGATAGAAGAGGCAAGCCATAATTTTCATAAGCAGACGAGTGAGAGCGAAGTGCGAAGTGATCTATGAGATTATTAGAATCATATGATGGTAAGAGCTGCTATACTTTTTAAAATGATGTGCCACCAATGTTATCAGATTTCACAAACATGGTAATAATTGAAACGTACATTGAGAAAAGCTCGCTTGCGTCTGGGCTTCTTTTCCGAAGTAATGAAGACCTAAAGACATCCAGAGTATTGTCGTAGCAAGAACTTTTCAAATATGTGGTTCTTGAGTTGTCTTACCTCCACTCGTCTTTTTACCTTTGCCTCATTCCTTCCTCTCTACTGTCCTATGACGATAATAACGGTAGAGAGTCTGAACATTTATTCGTGCACCACTCAAGCAAAAGAGAAGTAAGAAATCAGAATTGAAGCAGAAGCTTGAATCGCTACATATTAAATGCTATCCAAACAGATCTATACAAGACTCTTCCCAGAACGCCCCTTATGCCTTCCGCTCATATAATCGCAGCGTCTTATCATGTCTCCATACTAACGTTCTAAGCACTCGTGGACTCCGCTTGCGCGACTAGTCTTGCTCTCCACCCATTACATACCTCCTCGAAGCCACCTACTACGTCTCCACACACATCTGCACATTCTCTATTCCCCAATCTTTCCGACCAGTTCCCGCGTGTGAGCCAGCGCTCTCCTTCTTCTCTAGCATCCTCCTCTTTCCGCATTTCAGCAACAAGTTCGCGGGCGCTTTTCAGACGACGTGAGGCTGTATTGGTAGTCTGTCGAGACATGTGGAGTGTATCCGAGAGGTAGTTGAGTGTCTGTACAAGGTCGGTAGTTAAAAGGTGGAGTTGAGTAAGAGATGTGAAGGCTGCAGTTGTGGGACGTGGCATAGAGTCGCCGAGAGTGACGAGCAAGGGCATCAAGTCGTCAATAAATTCCTCGTCCGGAGGAAGCGTTAAAGGAGAGAAAAGTGGATATGCTAATGACTGCAGAAGTCTAGTTTGGTGTAGCAAATGTGAAGAGAGTGCTGAATGGGCCGTTATAAGCCTGGAATAGTTAGTAATCGTGCTGAAAATGGGCAAGTAGACATACCTTGTAGCGCCAGTCTCTACACCGGACTGACTACCCAGATCCTTCAGGTTCTCTACCACCCTGCTCACAACTGCATCTCTCTCTGTCCCGTTATTCTCAGTTCCTCTCCGCGCCAGACTCTCCACCGTATCCATCCTTGCCACCAAGGCCGGAGGCATTCCCGGTGATTCTAAATCAGATCCTCCCCCATAATCACTCCCATCGTATTCACTGTGTTGTCTCCTGTGACCCCTTTGTGCTAATGGTGTATTCAAATGTGCTGGTTTCTGGGTTTTGGGTATTGGGGAAACATCCACACCACTATCTCTTGTAGTCTCTGTATCCTCACTCAAATGGCTCACTTCCTGGAAGTTCATGTCTGGCTCTTCGTCCTCTCCTTCTCCTTCATCTGAACCCCAGGCATCTGCAAGCTCATCGGCAAGATTCCCTAGCCCCAATCCATTCGCAGTTGGTGTTGGCCCTCCCCCACTCCTGAATACATCGTTGTTGATTGAATCTGATCTGTGGAAATTCTGCTGGTTCGGCGTATGTGGAGAATGTATAGAGGCTTTTGAATCTCGTCGGGGTGTCGAGGTCTCTGCAGGCTGGGTGGTGAAAGCAAGGGAAGAGTGTCGACTATGCCGCGGCGTACGGGGCGACGACATGCTGGCTGCTATGATTGATATGCCTACTTTCCCACCTCCCTTCCTCGACTTTGTCTTAACCCTTCCGACCCTCTTGGATTCGTGTGACTTGCTTCGCCTGGCCGCTCCTTTGTGGCTCGGCTTATGGATATCTGCGAAGTGGATGAGGACTATGCAGACAACACACCGTTGAAGCTGTTGTTGTTATTGAAGTATACAATATAACTACATGTAGATTTGTGCTGAGACAAGGAGACGCGATGGTACATGAATTTCGTGTTGATTTATTTATATCATAGCTTCCCCGTCGATATCATTCCGCTGTGAATTTTACGATTGGCAGTTACCCCTGCATTCGAAAGATTAGTGCCAATGCGTTGTTCTACTTCTGAAGTTGCTGCTGGATGTCGATGGAGATACAGGTGGAAGGCTTGACAGGAGGGTATGAAAGTCTAGCAGTTCACCAGAAGAGGAGAGAATGAAGACTATGTTGAGAATAGAAAAGGGGAATCCGCTCACTTTTTGTTTGACTTGACGTTTACACTGTGACACCCATGCAAAACTCGGTTCCACCAGACAAACTTCCGAACTAAACCCCCACCAAAAATCTTGTGATGTGATTCTAGAACAACAGATCACGAAGTCAATGTGGTCACTTATTCGCAGATAAAGTTCCAACAACTTCGTCCCAGCAAGACTCGTGTGTCACGCTCTTAGTTTGCAGAATGACGTCTCTGCGCCCCTTCCACGCTATGGATGTATTCACATTCAACCCCACCAACCTCGACCCTCTGACCGAGACCTACGATCTAAACTTCTACTACAGCTATCTGGCGCGCTGGCCGCACCTCTTCAATGTTGCTGAAGGCCCAGATGGTACCATAGATGGCTACTGTAAGGAGCTTCCCATCTGTCAATTCCAAGCAGTATGGTAAACTAATGATAAATGCAGTAATGGCCAAACTTGAAGCCTCGCCCCCTCAAGCACAATTTAGTCCCCATTATCTACCCTTCCACGCTCACATCACTGCCCTTACTGTCGCTCCTCACGCCCGCCGACTTGGGCTCGCACGTACCCTCTCCCAATCGCTCGAGACAGCTGGGGACGAATATGATGCGTGGTTTATCGACCTCTTCGTACGGAAAAGCAACAAGGTTGCGCAATCGTTATATAATGGACTGGGGTACAGCATCTTTAGAAAGGTTTTAGAGTACTACGTGGACGACTTCTCAGATGAACCTAACGAGAATGGTGAGGATGCATATGATATGCGCAAACCATTGAGAAGGGACACGGATAAGAAACATATAAGGGAGAACGGAGAGCAGTTTGAGGTTGACCCCCGGGATGTTTGGTGAAGCATCTACTTGCAAGACTTTTGACGTTGACAGCCGAGTTACTGTCAGAGATGCTCTGAACCAGGAAAATAATATTTCCGCCGCTCTGCGCGCAGCATTAGTTGCTACAGCCCATCACTAAGCCAGAGAATTTCGGCCATGGATTTACATTTTGGAGGGAGAGGACTCTATGGTTTACATGCCATAGCTATATGAGCTAGCCGGAAGGTACACATGGCCTCTATTGGGGAAGATTCCCGCCATCCGAATGCCCTCTTAGAGAAGCGTGTACTGTATGTTACATATGTTGGTTACGCCACGATGTGGATAGAGCCTCGGATCAATCCTATCGCACCTGGTGGTCTACTAGATAGCATTCCGTCAATTCGTCTAATGAAGTCCATCCGCAACGAACCGTAGTGAACTTTGCAGCTTAGCGTTTCATGGTATTGCTCTTTGTCTAGTCTCAGACCTCATGTGTCAAACTATACCGCTATGATTTTACTCTAAAAGTTCCAGTTCATAAATCTCTGTTTTTGAACCAGTTCTGGGTACTGATTTCCTTGTCTCTGGGGCTTAGATCTTGAATAGAAGTTCCTATTTCCTGGTGAGTTTAAGCTCTAAGGGTTTCCGTCATTTGTCCCAACGACATTATTTCGAATTGAAATTCTCGTATGGGGGTCGGTTCATATTCCTACGATGTTCTACATGTAGCACTCATACTGTGAGCTTAGCTCTCAACTTAGGTCCTGCAACAAACGCTTCAAGGCTCAAAAGAGATACGAAGCTTCAATGACGTTAAAATAATCAGACTCCACCAGTTGTCAATAGTTGTCTTTCCATGCCAGTCCATTGACGTTTCTAGGGATCGGCTCTTCCAGTCGCAAACATCTGCGCAAAGTTTGCCATCAGCGTCTGATAGGGACTTGTACCATTTAAGGCAATGCAGAATCTCCGTATAGTCAGGCATAACAACCTAATATACATGCACTCGTTGTTATCGCAAGTTCCAGGACCAAATTCAAGCGTGCAAATGTATTTGGCGTACTAAACCCGTAGAAAGCAGAACATGATTCTACTTTACAGAACTGCATAGGACAAGACCTTTGATTTGATGATATCATGAACCAAAACTCTCCTGCTCATTCCCATCCAACTCCTAAACAAGCCTTCACCAAGTATACATGACTAGTTAACTTTTTCCAAGCCTTTATCAAATTACTCGTCCAAACCACGTGCTCCATAGTTCGTCCGCGTTGTCACGACCAAACCATCTCCTAAGACATCCAATATTTATATATTTATATATATTCCCTCTAATCATTCAGCTAAACCTCTTATGCACCTCAAATCTAATATACAAAACCATCTCACCCCACCCAAGCCGGCATCTCCACGCGTACCCAAAGGCCGATCAGGTTATAATTATATATCTTCCATCCACCCAAAACCAAGCAAATCCCCCCAAGCCGATGATCCTTCACACGCGGTACTTTTACTTTAAAACCCCAACCCGATGACATATATACCCAAAACAGGCAAAGCTCTTTTCTCTTTATATTCCATAGCAGTAACAATACGGTACCCGTCCAAAGTAGCCAAGCCAAAGCCCCAAATAAAATAAAACAAAAACAACAATCGGCAATACGGTAAGAGGCAACATAGGCAGCACGGCCAGCATGCACAGCTCCCAAGAAACGTCCAAGAAACACCAAGAACCTTACGGGATATGAACGGAGGCAAACATCTACAACAGAGGGTGAATCCATTTCCCCCCGCGGTCGATCCGCGCAAGTAAGAGAGGTGCCGAGTTTCCCTTTTTGTATATATCTCTATATCTCTATATATATTTTCGCCAAGGCGAGAAGACGAGGATGACGACAACGAAAGAGGACTGAAAACATGGGATCTATCCTGTGGGATAAACCTGATCTGATTGATCTGGTATAGCATGGCATGGCATGGCTCATACCTATCTATCTGTACATTCTACGTAAGCAAAAAAAAAA
>Ga0247810_10000849_pt1 | contig 24436 bp, 13 predicted proteins | sample UWRJL119311C1_FD_179918 | JGI IMG/M metagenome (GOLD analysis project Ga0247810, IMG submission 179918) | Plant litter microbial communities from Arlington Agricultural Research Station in Wisconsin, United States - UWRJ-L119-311C-1 | ecosystem: Environmental > Terrestrial > Plant litter >... | reverse complement strand
GTCCCAGGTTGTAATCAACCGAAGACTTGATCGAGATCACTCGCTGACCCGCCGTTGCCTGGTTCGTTACTTTATCGATATCGCGGATCACTGTAAGGTTATCGCGGAAAGTAAAGTCGAAACGGATGTTCAGCGGATTCTCAGGTGTTTTGCCCTGGAACTTGATCGGCAGGCGCACTTTTTCGAATTTGTATCCTGTTCCGATCACGAACTCGCTTCCGAGTACTTCCGTGACCTGGTTGCTCGCCAGTGAAAGCGTTGCGCTGCGGTCTTTTTTGTACTCGAATTTCGTGATCAGTCCCTGTCCTCTTACATTCCATGTTGCATCGAAACCGATCAGCGGAGAGAAACGCTCCGACATCGTAATGTTCAGAACGGTGTTCTTAGCGTAGAAATTGTTATTGAGGTCGCGGGCAGAAACGTTGCCGTTCTCATCCATTGCGGCTTTCAAATTCGACTGAACTCCCGACAAGCTCACGGTAGAAGAATAACCGTGGCGAACAACGAAGTTCTTCACATATTTCTTCATGAACTCAAACTTGGTCAGACCGTTGTAATTGATCGTCCAGTTTGGAAGTGGCATCGATCTGAAAGGATTCGTTGTGCGTTCGTTGATCCCTGATTTCGTATAAGCGGAAAGGAATGCGCCGATCACTACATCCTGCTGGGAAGCGCTGTAACCGTCTGCATAATTGCCAGCTACTCCGGCGGAATTGGCATTGCTTTGCCCGATGAGCTGAGATGCGCCTTCACGATTGTTGAGCAGTCGGGTAAAGTTCTCCGAAGAGTAATCCTTATCCAGTTTCGCAAATGCTGTACCGACAGAGATCGTAGAATACGTCAGTGTCGAAGTCGTCATGCGGCTCTGGGATTCGAAGATCTGCAGGTCGTCACTCCAGCGGTAAAAGTCCGAAGAGTTCTGCCCGAAAGTCCTGTTCAACGAAAGATCGATCGTGAAGTCTTTGAACGGCTCGAGTGTTCCCCGTGCGCTCATTGTTTGCGTATGCGTGATCGTATGGTAACGATTCAGCTTGCTATTCTGAACGATCCAGTCGTTTGATCCGGCTGTTTCTGCAAAATTGTAGCTGGTCTCTCGTCCTGAAACACTGTAAGTCTGCTGACCAAAAATGAATCCTGAAAGCGGTGAGCTCATTCGCGGATTGAATCCTAAGAGTCGTGCATCCTGGTTATAGCCCGGGAGCAATGTTCCGTCTGTCTGGTTGTAAGTTCCCGAAACGTTTCTAACCGACATCAGTATGCGGGCCGCAAATCCACCGATAGGATTGACTTTGTCCTTGCGTTTTTCTTTGCGTTTCTTCTCACGCTCGAACTTGCGTTTCTTACGTTCCCATTTTCGGCGCTCTTTCTTGGTCATTTCCTCAACCGGCTTATCCGGCTGAAGCTCTTCCACAACAGGTTCCTTCGCCTCTTCCGGTTTCTTGGTATCAGTAGTAGACTTGGAATCCATGACTCCGGCCCGGCCACGTGTGACTTTTCCTCCTGTATTTACTTTTTTGAAATACGGGACTTTATTGTACAGGTTCGTAAAGTTCGCCTGCGCCTGTGCATTCACAGTTCGGCTGTTCTGAATGATATTTCCGTATTCTTCCTGGCCGAGCGGTGCACGCTGCCAGTTGAAAGTACCGCCGTATTTCACGTTACCCGAGATCCAGTCAAGTGCCGGGATCTTGTCGAATGGAATGTTGTAGGACAAGTTGTAATCGTGCGTATAATCCATCGTTTTACCGAGTGTTCCCAATTGTTTCACAACGGTATCGCGGAATACACGGTAACTGTTCGGATCTTCCTTGCGGTTCACCACCCCGTTTCCTTCATCGAAGATCGAACGGTTGGTCGCATTAAAGTTAAGCTTCAGGTTTTTTGTAAGGTCCCAGCCCAGTCTGTACCCTCTGTTCCATGTAAAGTTTTTAACGTAGACCGGGTTGAAGATGTAGTCCGGAACCAGGTTATTCCTGATCTGGCGCTCGTTGTAGCTTCTGACAACGTCATTGGTAAAAGTAAGATTCTTTGGAGCAAGAAAAATGTTGGCATCGCGAACAATGGACCACCACTTCGATTTCTGCATGAACTTGATCTTCTTAAACGGCTCTATTGCTTTCGGAGTGAGCGTATAGGCATAATTCAATCCTCCTCTCCAGATCTTCGTGCGGTCGTAATTGGTATTGAAATCCCTGTGAAGGTTCTCGTTATAAGCGTAAGAAGCCGTCCAGTTGGAGATGTCGTAGAAATGAGGTTTTGCACCGGCAGAACGCTCTTTTCGAACTCCCTGGAAATTGTAAGAACGGCGCTCCGTGTAGTCCTGGCCCAATCTTGCACGCTCTCTGCGTGTTGCAGGATCGTAGCTTTTCAGCTTGATATCCGGGTTGAAAGGATCATATTCCGGATTGATCACTCCCACGGAATAACCGTAGAAGAAAGGAATGGAGATCTTGGCGCGGGAGCCCAGGAACTGGCCCAATTGCAGGGTCGACTGGAAATCGAAAGCCATTTGCTCGTTTCGCTGTCTTTCCTGGACACGGCTGTCTACAGCTCCCCAGTTAATTCCACTGTACCGGCCCGACATCGTCACATTGGCGAAATCGGCAGCCTGGATCTGCATTTGTGCAACAGCGGCCGAACCTCCGTCATCAACGAAATCGGTTAAGCGCAGCTCATTCACCCAAACCTGTACGCATTTTGAAAGTCCGTCATCACCAGGCCACGGCGAAGGATTATCCTTGTCCGGGTTGCGGATACCGATCATGATGGTTTTAATTCCCTGCAGGTTAGGGCTTCCTTTTACTTTCAATACACGATCACTGTTTGCAGGATCGGTAATAGCATATTCGTTGATAGTTGTAATGGCAGAATTTGGATCTGCTGCAAGCTCATTACGGCGCATTTTCAGGTTAAGCAGGTCATCGAATACGATTTCAATGTCATTTTCTGTCGGCCAGATTCCTTCCGGAGAGGTTGTTCCCCATGGAGTCAGCGCAAGCGGCATTTCGTATTCGTAATAGTTATCTGTGAAGTCTGTTCCCAAACGAACAAATACAGTAACATCTTTATTATTAACGGTATTTGGTGTTTTCTCTTCACCGTGAACGTACAGTTTCAGTTTCTTGTAAGTTCGAACATCGATCTGGGCATTTTTGTATGCTGCACGGGCATCGCCATCCTGGAGGCCGCAAACGTCGAGTGTAAGCGACTGCTCGTTCATCTGGCGTGTGTAAGGCTGAGAAGGATCGATCTCACGGATAATTCCCGGTGGAATCTCGTATTTGATCGGTGTTTTCTGATCGTTTTCTTCAACGTTGACCGCACCGATATTGAAAGCTGTAAGACTTGGATCGATCTGTACCCCATCACCCGGTGTAGCAAGGTCAAGACGGAATTGTCTCCATTCTCCGCGGATAAATTCAAGGCGAGCAAAACGCAGGATCACTTCTTCGTTGAAATCCTTCATGAACATACGCATGAAACGGATTGAACGGAAATCACGTATACCGTTTACAGCACGCTCGGGCGAACGAACAGGAATTTTAAACTGGTACCAGCGCTCGGTTTTCGTTCCGTTCTGGTAGATCTGAACGTTCGTAATGAAGTTCTGACCTACCACCATGTCCTGCGGACGAAGGCTGACACGGTACTGGAAGTAAGCTTCCGATTCCGAAAGGTTGTTATCCTGGTTGATGTCTTCGAGGTCCGGCATGTTCGATCCCTGGGTAGGATAGGCATCGGCATTCATCGTGTCGGACATTTCTGTCGTAGGAGAATTGCCTTCCATGTTGTTGTAACGCTTGTAACGCTCGAGGATATTCAGCTGCTGCTGATCGTAACTGTCGTCACGGTAGAAAGTATAATCATCATTGGAAGGGTCGGCGATCATTCTTGCCTTCACATCTGCCGGAAGGGATGAAGCCTGGACCCAGGCCACATAATCCGTATAAGTTTGCTCCTCGGCACGGCTGCTGTAGCCGTCAAGTCCCACATCCTGGTTAACACGTGAGTTAGGATCGGTATCGAATGCATTCACAACAACCTGCTGCGAAGAAACACGGGCCCATGGCGTCATATCCGTATTGGTGTTCGATCCGTCGGCCGGAAGACCGTTCTCGAAACTTTTACGCGAATCTGCCAGTACATCTTCCGAAACATTTCCGAGGTTGAAGTAAAGATCTCCACCGCTCATCGTATTTCCACCGTTCGCTGCAACAGCGTCATCGTTGAACGGATCGAGCACCCAGAACTGGATGTATTCGATATTCGCTACTTCGAAGTCATTGGTTGAAAGCGAGCGCATAATTCCTCCCCAGCGCGACTGCGGGTTGGTAAACTTACCCGTTGTCATGTCAACACCTGTTGTGGTGTAGTTGTACATTCCTCTTTCTGCGGGATAGTATCCCAGCTCTAGGATAGGAATGTTTGGGATGGAACCGTATGACTGCTGCAGGTTCGGGAAGATATCTGTCTGATTCACCAAACGCATACGGCTGTCGGAAAGCTGTGCCGGATCGTCCTTAATGTGCTGCGGAGTCAGGTTATTTCCCTGGTAGAAAAGCGGATCAATGAGGTACCACGCGATTTTCGAGCGGTTGTAGCCGGCCGTTAAATTCTTCTGGGAACCTTCCGGGAAAAGATCCGGCTGACCCTGTGGTGTTGATGCCAGTCTCCAGGCGCTTTGCGTTCTGAGGTCGATGGTGCTCTGGCTTCCTTCGAAATCATCCACATAGGAAATTCCGGATTTACCGATAGCACGCGGAGTTCCCGGGATCAGGTGCGCTCCTTCTCCTTTGAATGTCAGAATGGATTTTTCCTTTGTCGAGATGACAGGAAGGAAATCAATGGCTTTTGTGAGGAACGGAAGCTCTGTACGGTAATTCACATCGAGCCCCAGGACATTGTTCTTGTAAGGCTCGCTTCCGATATCGACTTTCTGCGTAACGGGACGTTCCATCATCCGCATCCAGGTAGCGCCGACATTAAAATCTTTGTTAAACCGGTAGTTCAGGTGTGTTCCGACGATTGATTTGGCCTGGAACCCGAAGACGGAATTGCTTTCGATCGAGATCTTGATCGGTGTATTCGATTCGAGAATTCCCGTGTTCAGGATCTTTACTCTTCCCAGGTTATAATCGACGGTGAAGTCGGTTCCTTCCGTAAGCTTAATACCACCTGCGGTAACGGTAACGGCTCCTTCCGGAACATTCAGCGCATTCAGCGGAATATCGGATGAGATGGAAGACTGGTATTGACCTTTGAATGTGAAACGGTTTTTGCTCGGGATCTGCTGAGCTGCTGTTTTCGTTGAATCGTAAAGCTCGGTAAAAGCTAAACGGTCGATGAGCACATCCGGGATCGGTGGATTGGCATTGGCCATTTTATTGGCAAGTGTTGCCCCGAAAGGCTCGATAGTCGTAAAGTAAACACGTCCGTTCCGGGTATTGATCGTTCCGCCGGTCTCTGCTTTATTTCCATTGTAAATAATCGGAATAAAGTCGAATACACCGTCGGGGAATGCCTGGTTATTCACGTTGTATTTATCCATTCCCACGCTGGTAACGAGCTGCTCATTATCGAGGCCCGGTTGCGGGAAGTAAGGAATCGGAACGCTTGTTTCCGGGTTGTTGTAAAGGATATCGAACCGGAAACCTTCTTTATCCACCTGGTAAGCACCGATGGAATAAACGTTTTTCATCATCAGGTCCCAGATCTTAAGCGTAGGATTGGTGATGGTCGGTTTCAATAATTTCAGGTAAAGCGCATCGCTTCCAACGATTCCGTCCGTTGAGAACTCACCGACCTGGTACGTTTGCCCGCGGTAAGTATACTCGTAGGCAACGGCGAGTACTTCGTCATTGTTGAGCGGCTGGTTCAGGGAAATGAATCCCATCAACCCGTTGTAGGTATATTCCGATTCTGCCAGCTTACGGGCGTTTTCCACTTTTTCGTAGTGAATCGCCTGCTGGAACGGGCCCGGCGAAGCAACAGTTGTGCTTAATGTGGTTACCGCCTGATTGAAGCTTCTTACGGTTGGCTGACCGACAGCCCAGTTATACAGGTCATTGGCTTCGTTATCCGGCGTCGGGCTGATATTCGGAACGGGGCCTCCCTGGATATTTGCCGGAGTTTCTTCCCCGAGATCCGAGAATGCGATGATATTTCGGGTGTTTTCGGTATTGTTGATCCGGTTCGTTAACCAGACTTCCATTCTCGTGATACTCACTTCGGAAGCAACGTTCGGCAATTGTGCCATTGCTTCATCGTAGTGCTCGTGGAAGTAAAGATTGACGAAATAGTGACGGTTTGCCTCGTAATTATCGGCTGTGAGCTCGAAGGGCTGAACCTGTGCTTTCCCGGTAATATTGATCTCCTGGCGTTTTCCTTTCGAAGAAGCCGCGATCCCGTCGATGGTCAGGTTTCCGAAACGCAGCTTGGTATAAGCTCCGAACAGGGTCTGCGATCCCGGGATAAGTGACCCCTGGCCCGGCATGCTCACGTTTCCGAGCTCGATGCGCTGCATGATCTGATCTTCGTCGCCGGAATAGCCCAGCTTGGTAATGTTATCGAAATCGAAGGCCGCCTGTGTGTTGTAGCTGGTATTCAGCTTCAGTTTGGTACCGATCTGACCTACGAGATTCAGCTGGATCTGCTGCTGGAAGTCGAAGCGGGTAATCTTTCGCTGTTTAACGGGAAGGATCGGGTTGTCGTAGCGGGAAGAATTGACTCCGAACGACAATTCCACGCTTCCCTGCGGACGAATGGTGATCTCATCTGACCCGAAGAAGTTTTCAAAGGTCTTTCCGGGAATTTTGATCGGGAACTCCAGCGCCCGCTCTTCTTCCGTTTGTTCGTCTATTTTGTCTTTCCAGTTCGCCCTCATCGATTTCTGACGATCGTATTCGAGGTATTCCTCGAGCGTCATCATAGAAGGCGGACGGTAATTCAGTTCCGAGCTTCCAATCGTTTCCCTGAAAACGTAGGTTCCCGTAACGGGATCGAATACGATGGTTTGCTTTACACCTGTCGGATCACCAAGGTCAAAGCTTTGCGGCGTGTTGAGTGTCGGATCCTGCGGATTCGTTATGGGAAAATGCAGCGTCGTATCCGGAGGCGTTTGTGCAAACGACATTCCTGTGGTAAAAAGGCAAGCCGAAACAACAAGTAGTTGAGTGAGTAAAACGGCGTAGCTGGCAAATCTTTTCTGTTCCAAGTGTTACAATATTTTCAATGCACCTTTAATAAGTTGTTCAACGCTCTCGTCACCGGTTGCGATCTTTTCAATAGCTTTTTCCGCAGCTTTCTTGTCGAAACCTAAGGAAATCAATGCTGTTAACGCGTCAAATCTATTTGTATTGTGACCGGCAAAAATATTTGTGGTACTGCTCCACTCTACTTTTACCATTTTATCTTTCAGGTCAATGATCACACGCTGAGCTGTTTTTACCCCGATTCCTTTAATGGATTGAATGGTACGAACGTCATCTGTCTGGATGGCATTGGCAATTTCTGCGGGCTGCAGCGAGGACAGCATCAGGATGGCGGTGTTGGGGCCTATGCCTGAAACCGAAAGCAGCAGGTTGAAGAGCTCTCTTTCCTCTGTGGTGGCGAATCCGAACAGCAGGTGAGCATCTTCACGAATTATCTGCTGGGTGTAAATTTTCAGTTGTTCGTCATTGCCCAAAGCTGAAAAGGTATTCAGGGAAATCTTCACGAAATACCCCACACCACCGCATTCGATGATCACATTAGTAGGATTTTTTTCAGTCAGCCGACCGTTGAGGTATGCTATCATAGGCTTATTTAGTTTGTGCATCAACCACGGCAACTTTCACCATGTTGACGATTTCGCGAACGGAAGACCCCATTTGAAGCACATGAATGGATTTTCTCAAGCCCACCAGGATTGGTCCGATAGCATCTCCTTCTGTGATCTCCTGCAGCAATTTATAAGCGATATTTCCGGATGAAAGGTTCGGGAAGATCAGGGTATTTACTTCTTTATTGGCCAGTGTCGAGAAAGCGAATTTCTCATTCATCAGCTCGTTATTCAGCGCAAAATTGGCCTGCAGCTCTCCGTCAACGATGATCGTCGGGTATTTTTCGTGCAGGATCTGAACCGCTTCTGCCATTTTGCTGGCATCTTCTCCGGGCGATGAACCGAAGTTCGAATAGCTGAGCAGCGCAATTCTGGGCGTTACTTTAAGCTTGCGGAGTGTTTTGGCAACATTGCTCGTTATCTCGGCTATTTCCTGTGCCGTCGGATTCATATTGATCGTCGTATCGGCAAGGAAAAGCGGACCTCTCTTGGTCATCAGGATGTAAACCCCGGCGATGGTATTCACGTCTTTCTGCAAGCCTACCGTTTGAATGGCCGGACGAACGACATCGCGGTAATTTCGTGTCAATCCGGAGATCATAGCATCGGCATCGCCGTTTTCGACCATGCTTGCACCGAAATGATTGCGCTCCCGCATGATCTGGATCGCTTCAAATTCGGTAATCCCTTTTCGCTTGCGCTTTTCAAAGAAGATCCTGCCGTAGCATTGTCTTCTTGCTTTTTCAGTATCTGATTTCGGGTCGATGATCTGTACATCCGGGAATTCCAGGCTGTATTCGAGCAACAACGCTTCGATCACTTTTCGCTTTCCAAGCAGGATAGGCGTACATACGCCTTCTTCCATAGCCGATTGGGCAGCTTTCAGGATCTTGATATTATCTGCTTCGGCAAATACCACGCGTTTCGGGTTCGCCTGCGCTTTTTCAGTCAGCGTACGAACGAGCTTGTTATCGAGACCGAGTCTTTTCTTGAGCTCTGTATCGTATGCGTCCCAGTCGAGTATAGGCTTTCGGGCCACACCAGATTCCATAGCTGCTCTTGCAACTGCCGGGGCAACGTAATAGATGAGGCGCGGATCGACAGGTTTTGGAATGATCTGCTCACGGCCGAACATGATATGCTTCTCTCCGTAGGCTTCGATCACTTCATCAGGAATGTTCTCTTTGGCAAGATTGGCAAGCGCTTTCACGGCAGCCAGCTTCATTTCTTCGTTGATCGTGGTTGCTCTTACATCCAGCGCACCGCGGAAAATGAACGGGAAACCAAGCACGTTGTTCACCTGGTTAGGATGATCTGAACGGCCAGTTGCCATGATGATGTCATTCCGAACCGACATTGCCTCTTTGTAACCGATCTCCGGCTCCGGGTTGGCGAGTGCGAACACAATGGGATTTTTTGCCATTGCCGCCACCATGGATTTGGAAACAAGCCCGCCTTTGGAAAGCCCGATAAAAACGTCCATTCCTTTGAATGCCTTATCGAGCGGAATGTCTTTTTTGTGAACTGCAAACACTTGTTTCATGTCGTCCAGATCCGTTCTTCCTTCATGGATGAGGCCTTTACTATCGAACATGTAAATGTTTTTCAGCTGTGCTCCAAGCGAAATATACAACCTGACGCACGAGATAGCGGCGGCACCTGCTCCTGAGATCAGGATCTTCACATCTTTGATCTTTTTACCGGCCAGCTCGAGCGCATTGAGCAAAGCTGCCGCGGAAATGATCGCTGTTCCGTGCTGATCATCGTGCATCACAGGGATGTCGAGCTCTTCTTTTAATCTTCTTTCTATTTCAAAAGCTTCGGGAGCCTTGATATCTTCGAGGTTGATCCCTCCGAAAGTAGGAGCGATCGCTTTAACGGTCTGAATGAATAATTCGGGGTCTTTGGCATCTATCTCGATATCGAACACATCGATGTCGGCGAAGATCTTAAAGAGCAGCCCTTTTCCTTCCATCACGGGTTTGGACGCCAGCGGCCCGATATCACCCAATCCGAGAACAGCTGTTCCATTGGTGATGACTGCTACCAGGTTTGCTTTACTGGTGTATTTGTAGACATCCTCCGGATTTTCTGCAATTTTCAAACAGGGCTCAGCAACCCCCGGAGAATAGGCCAGGGAAAGATCGCGCTGTGAAGCATACGGTTTTGTGGGAACAACTTCAATTTTCCCGGGTCTGCCTGAAGCGTGGTAATCGAGTGCGTCTTGTTTGCGAATTTTTGCCATGAAAGCGTTTCGTTAAGGGGGATAAAGTTAAGCATTCTTAACCAAATCAATGTTAAAACAAGCAAAAAGCCCGGCATCAATATGATGCCGGGCTTCCGATTATTGTGAGGTGTACTTATTGTACGACCAATTGCTGTGTTGTTGAAGAGTTGTTTGAAGAAATAACTACCAGGTAGTTACCGCTTGCAAGACCCGCCACAGATACTTGGTGAGCTTGTGGCCCAACTGCGTTTGAAACAACCTTCGAGCTCATTTCACGACCTGAAAGGTCAGTCAGACGAATCGTGTAATCTCCACCATTTCCTTCAAAGCTGATGTTAGCAACATCTGTTGCAGGGTTAGGGAATACCACGAAGTTCTCTACGCTTTCTGTTTCCAGTCCAAGTGGATTCTGAACAAGGATCTTGTCTACGTACATGTTGTTACCGTAAGCAGAAATCCCTTTGAACTTGATGAATGCTTTCGTTGAAGATGCATAAGCTGCAAGATCTACTGTTTCCTGTCTCCATTGTGAAGCTGTAGGCACGAAAGAAGATTGTGTTGCAGCAGCAGTAGAAAGTGTTGCTCCTGCTTTGTCGTATACAGTTGCCCATGTAGCGCCGCAGTCAGTTGAGATCTGAACCTGGAGTTTGTCATTTTCAGAAGAATACTGCGCATAAGCAACATCAAACATCAGTTGCGCACCTGCGATAGAAGTCAAATCGATAGGTGCCATGATCATGTCACCTGTATTTCCTGCTGTATAAGCATAAGCTGCGAAACGCATAGAACCAGAGTTCGTTGATACACGAGCCCAATTCGAAGCTGTAGCAGATGCCAGGTGGAAGTTCGAGTAAGGGAAAGCAGAGCTGGAGAAGTTCTGTGAGTAAGGACCTGTAAGACCTGCATCAGTAATTGTTGCAAATGTCGTTGAGTTGGTTCCTACAGCCACAGCAGAACCACTTGCATTGATGTTTGACAACCAAACAGTAAGTGTGTGGGATCCTGAAGTTGATGGGATAGCCGGTAAAGCAAAAGGTGCTGTTGATCCGGGAGCGATGTTTCCTGTGAAAGGCGCTGTTAAAACCGTTCCGTTATCTACTTTGTAGTTAACCGTAGCAGAAGTGATAGCGTTAGTTCCCTGGTTCTCAAGATCAGTTGAAACGTTTGCCAACTGGGCATTGCAGGATAAGTTTGCAGGATTATCAATTTCGTCTACAACCGCAAGGTTCGACAATGTTGCCGGCTCGGAAAGACCTGCCTGGTAAACTTCTTTTGTTGTGTTGTTCTGAACCCATGCAACGAATGCAATCTCTCTCAGATCGTAGATGTAAGAAGGAATAGCCACTCCTGTGAATGTGAAAGTCTGTGTACCACCTGCTGTAGCAAAGTTGGAAGCTACAACGGGAGTTCCGGTTTCGCTAGGGTACATTTTTCTCATCACACTGTGAAATTCCATCTCTCCGTTTGTTCCCGGAGGCGTTGGGAAAGAAACCAATTTTTCTACCATTGCAAGCTGCAGAACCGTGTTTGCAGGATTCCAGATAGCAGGAGCATTGATGGTTACTGTAATATCCGCGGTAGCGAAATCAGCAGAAATGGTATGTGAGATCGTCATTGTAACAGGAGAAGGAACTGCATAACGCGTGTCGATCCCTGTTTGTGTAATGTTTTGGTTTGTTCCATCCTGGATACGGTCAGGAACTCCACTGATTCCATAATAGCTTACGCGGCTTGCGATCTGGCCAGCGTTCTGAAGGTTCATCGGATCGTAACCCGGCCAGCTTGTCTGGTATTTTACGCTCACTACTTTCGTGGTGTTATTTGCGAGCAATGCGTTTAATTCGGGATTCTGAGCTGCACAAGGTGCACATGATGCCTGGGAGAAGGCTTCAACGAGCACCAGTCTCTGCTGAGCGCTGATAGCGCCTGCTGCAAAAAATGATGCTACGATTAGTAACGTTTTTTTCATGTTCATAATTTTAGTTCAATCCAAAAATAACCAGCTAATTCGTTGAAAGCAATAGGCATTTCAGTTTTATCTTATTATTAATAGGAAAACTATTGGAAAGCTAACTTGTTCAATTTTTGTAAATTCCGTGTTATGAAAGAATTAATTGTTGTACTCACGGGTGCGGGCATCAGTGCGGAAAGCGGGATCTCTACTTTCAGGGATTCGAACGGATTATGGGAAAATTATGCTATTGAGGACGTTGCTACTCCGCAAGCATGGAAAAAAGACGCTGATCTCGTTACCCGTTTTTACAATGAACGGAGGAAACAGGTGCTTTCTTCGGCTCCCAATCCGGCACATCGTTATCTTGCTTCACTTGAAGATCACTATGATGTGACTATTGTTACCCAGAACATCGACGATCTGCATGAACGGGGAGGAAGCAGCGATGTTCTTCACCTTCATGGCAACATTACCCAGAGTAAAAGCTCCGGCCCCAATTGCGAGAAGGCTTATTACCCGATCAACGGCTGGGAACTGACGGAAAACGATCTTTGTACGGATGGCTACAGGCTCAGGCCTCATGTTGTGTGGTTCGGGGAAGAAGTGCCGAATTTGCATAAAGCGGCCGGTCTCGTTTCCCGGGCAGACCACCTCATCGTTGTAGGAACGTCTCTGAACGTGTATCCTGCGGCCGGACTGATCGATTATGCAAAACGTTCCTGCAGGAAGTTTGTTATCGACCCGAATGCCGCAACCCTGAAAGTAGACGGCAGCTTTATAAAGGTTCATTCTACCGCTGTAAACAGTATTGAACAGCTGAAAACCTATTTCGGATAGCCTGAAGTATACTTATGCTATAAGGAATCTGTAAAGAAGGTAGCTATTATATACGGAGTATCTATGGCTTATCTACCTGTGATGTCCGGGTAAACTCTGGCTGAACTCTGGTTAAAGTCTGGCTGAACTGTGGGTGAACTGTGGTTAAAGGCGGATTGAAATAAAGAGATAGCAGTAACAGGTCGATCTTTCACCTAAGTTAGCGCATTCCACTATCAAAAGCAAGAACTGCGATCAGCACCTTCCTGTTTTCCAGTCCATCTCTTTTTCATTCATTCCCTGAACAAAAAAAGCCCCGACATTGCTGCCAGGGCTTTCCTTACTTTATAGATTTCTTAGTGTTTAACCACTACTCTCTTCGTTTGCACGGTTGCACCTTTTTCAAGTACCGTTACGAGGTAAACTCCATTTTTAAATTCGGAAACGTCTACTTTCTTAGCAACGGAAGAAACTTCTTCGTAAACAACTTTGCCCAATACATCTGAAATGCGGATGGTAAAGTTATCGCTCATTCCTGTTGCGTTTACCGTTAATACGGAAGAAGCAGGATTCGGATAAGCGGACATCGCCGCAACCGGTTTCTGCTCTTTAACCCCCAGAACGACTGTTGTAAACAATACATCTACCGAGTCCTCGTAGCTTCCACCCTGTTCGTGAACATAGTAACGGTAAGTTACCGCACCATTGTTAACGACATCCGGTCTGCAGTGAACTTGCGCCAATGCGGACTCTCCGTTCAGCAAACCTGATTCAACGATGATTTCACCTGTGTTCTCATCTGCGTATTCGTGTTGAACAGGATCTGAAGTCGTCCATGGATTTGTTGGGCTGTAGTTGTAGCACAGACCTGATTCACCAACAAGTCCCCAGCAAACCCAGTCCTGCCATCCGGCAGGCGGAGTATTCAGGCGAACACGTGTTATCTTCCAGAATTTCTCTCCTCCGGACACGTTATTAAAGTGAAGATCCAAATGGGTATCGACATCTGCTTCAGTACTGATCGTCTGAACTGTTCCGGAAATATCCGTTGTGGAACCGCTCAGTGTGATCGTAGCCTGGGAGAACCCGACCACCGAAGTAATTATTGTAGCTAATAAGAGTATTGTTCTTTTCATAGTCATTGCATGATTTGTAACAAATGTAGAAGGAAAATGCATCCGATCTACAAATCTGTTACAGCGTATTGACAGTAAGATTACAATTTATAAAGGTAAATGTCAAACGTATTTTATCATTTTAACCAAAAAATAAGCTATTTCCTGGATTATATGCATTTTTCATTGATTGAGCGGAAAAACTGGCAATACAATAATAGGCAGCAACCTATGTATTTTTAGGATTACAAGAGTTAATTCAATAACCACCTGCCTGGGCTCGGAGATTCCTTTTATATTTGAGTTCCGGCACACTAATTGAAAAGCGTCCGGAAAACCATGAACTATGAAAAAAATTGCTTTACTATTTATCGGCCTTGCACTTTCCACCCTTGTTTCCGCACAGGAAGAAACAGCAAGTGTTAAACAACTTCCTTCCGTTACACTGAAAGACATGAACGGGAAAACAGTGAACACGGCCGAGCTCGGACTCAAGGGACCTATCGTTATCTCTTTCTGGGCAACCTGGTGTGCACCCTGCAAACGCGAGCTGAACACGATTCATGAATCTTACACAGACTGGCAGGACGAAACAGGCGTTACGATCGTGGCTGTTTCCATCGACGACACGAAAACTTCCAACCAGGTCCCGGTTTACGTAAACGGAAAAGGCTGGGAATACCTTGTGATTATGGATCCGAACGGCGATTTCAAACGTGCAATGGGCGTGAACAACGTGCCTCATACATTCCTTGTCGATACCAACGGAAATATCGTTTACTCGCACAACAGCTATGCTCCCGGAGATGAAGAAAAGCTCTATCAGGAAATCCAGAAGATCGCTAAAAAATAAGACTACTCAAAACAGACTTTTCTCTTCATGAAAAATTGGATCATTGGTATCTGCACCTTGTCCGGGTCGCTTACTGCGCTCGGACAATCTTCTTCAGGCACCTTTACAGGTAACATGGAAGCCACCTTTCAGTATTTAAATCCGGATTCGCTCATCGGTGCAACGCAGCCCGTTCAAAAAGGACTGCTCAACTCATACGCGAACGTTTTTTATACGAACGGTCACTTCAAAGGAGGTCTGCGTTTAGAATCCTATCTTCCAAGAATCCAGGGATATCCAAACCGTTTCGACGGAACAGGAATCGGCATGCGCTATGTGGGCTATGTGAATGATTACGTAGATGTAACGCTGGGTAATTTCTACGAACAGTTTGGTGCCGGAATGATCTTTCGCGCTTATGAAGACCGGAATCTCGGGTACGACAATACCGTTGACGGAGCGCGGCTTATCCTGAGACCTGTTCCGGGAATTCAGCTCAAAGGGATTTACGGTTACCAGCGCTATTCTTTCGTGAAAGGAAGAGTGGAATCGGCCGACGGAATTACCCGCGGCGCAGATGCCGAATTTCACATCAATGAGCTGGTTCCCAAGCTGGATTCAACCGGTCTCGATGTTGTGGTCGGGGGATCACTGGTGAGCCGCTACCAGGCGGATAATAATGACGATTACGTGCTGCCGCAGAACGTTGGCGCTTACGGCGGTCGACTCGGCCTGCGCTACAAAGGATTTACGCTGAACGGAGAATACGTTCACAAAGACAATGATCCTTCGGCAGACAACGGCTATATCTACAATACCGGCCATGCGGCGCTTGTCAATCTCGGGTACTCGCGAAAAGGACTCGGGATTCTCGTTTCGGCAAAATCAGTCGATAACATGAGCTACCGTGCAGACAGGACCAAAGATTTAGCCGATTTGCTGATCAACTACCTGCCGGCACTCAACAAAACACATTCTTACAACCTGGTGGCAACCTTGTATCCTTATGCGACGCAGCCGCTCGGAGAGATCGCTTACCAGGCCGAAGTACTCTACACCATTCCAAAGGGAAGCAAGCTGGGCGGTAAATACGGAATTCCGATCAACGCGAATTTTTCGACTGCTTATTTACCGATCCGACATACGACGGGCTACAATATGGCAGGAGATTCCTCCAGGGTTACTTACGAAGGCCGCATGTTCGACAAAAGCGACAGCCTGCTGTGGAGCGACATCAATTTCAATGTTACCTATAAGTTCAACAAGAAATGGAGCTTAATTGCTTCTTATTTCAATATCATGCTGAACAACGATGTGGCGAAAGTAACGAGCGACGGCGATTCAAAAGGGATCATCAGCTCGCACATTGCCGTGGCGGAAGTGGGCTACAAGATCAACGCCAAGCACAATCTCCGCGCCGAGTTCCAAACGCTTTTCACTAAGAAAGACAAGGGCGACTGGGCAACGATCGTACTGGAATACACGATTTCTCCGAGATGGTTCTTCAGCGTGATGGACCAGTACAATTTCGGGAATTCCAACCGGGACCTTCGTCTCCATTACCTGATCGGATCTGTTGGCTGGATCAAAGATGCAACACGCCTTACGGTAAGCTACGGCCGTCAGCGGGCAGGTCTTTTCTGCGTTGGCGGAGTTTGCCGCTTCGTTCCGGCTGCCAATGGCTTAACCCTTTCATTTACACAAAGTTTTTAGTAACTTGTATTGATATTTCAGCTTTATGAAAAACAGCTTTTTTTTCCTTGCTTCGGCATTCCTTGTTACGGGCGCGCTTCTGACAACAGGTTGTGATAAAGTCACGAATCCTTACCCGGAAGTGGCGGCCACTGAGCTCGACCAGACACTTTACCCGGGAAACTGGGCCGATTACCTCGCCAACGAGTGGCCGGTTTTTACTGCGAATACCAATACGTACCGCAACGTACTGATCGAGGATTTCACAGGACATACCTGCATTAATTGCCCACAGGCTTCCGAATCTGCCGAACAGATCGTGCAAGCTCACCCGGGACGTGTTTTCGTTGCTGCCATTCACACCGGGCCAACCGGAATGGGACCTTTACAGGCAGTGAGCCTTCCGGATTATCCGACTGACTGGACGAATGCCCAGGGGCTGGAGATCGGCAACTTTTTCGGAACCATTCCGGGATCTGCATTCCAGGGAAATCCCAGGGGAACCGTTAATCGTGCGCTCTGGAACGATCAGCTGACCGTTCACCCCACTTCATGGCCGGGAAGAACGAACTCTTTTCTGAATGCGAATATTCTGAAGGTCAACCTGCAGTCACATGCGAATTATTACCCGGAAACTCGTGGATTGTTTTTGCATACTGAAGTTGATATTACGGATGCTTCACTGACGAATGCGCTCGGACTGGTTGTTTACCTCATCCAGGATTCCATGGTAGGCGATCAGAAAATGAGTGACAATACACACAACCATGAATACGTTCACCGTGAGATCATGCGGGGATGCATCGATGGGCAGGCTTTCGGAAGAACGATCTCGGCTGATGATCTGAACGAGAATGGAAATTATTACCTCAATTACAGCTACAAGCTTCCGGCACAGTATACTGCTTCCGATATGCATGTGCTGATCTACGTTTACGACAAGACCACTTATGAAGTTTACCAGGTGATCAAACAGGAGTTTGTGGAGTAAATAATTCGCAGAGATAATCACAAAAAGCATAGCAATTAAGCCGTGCTTTTTTTATGAAAAACGGGCTGTATTGGTTTTTTAACGGTATCCAAATAGCAGATTTTCAGCTTATTTCAATCGTTAACAATTATTGATTGTACCAAATCCAGAATTTAGCCGTTATATTGGTGTATTAATTTAAAATTCCAAGCTATGTTCGAGTTAACGAAAAAGATTTTGGTAAGAGTGAGTTTCGATCCGCAGCTGTTTCAGAAGGAGCTGTCGAAGGGAATTCGTTGGATGACTGATACAGAAGAAGTGCAGCGCCTACGCGAATGGTGTATAAAAGAATTTGGTATGCTTTACCCCTCTATTGTACAAAAAGCGTTTTCTCCTGCAAAGGCAAACAGACAATCATAAAAATCTTTTCTTACACCCCATTGACTTGCGGCTCCATTGTGGAGCCGCATTTTTTTTGGTTGGTGGATTCGTTCCTGATCGCTATTCAATAATTGAACGATAGTGCTAATTGTCTGTCTACTGACGGACTACTGTTTCTATTCTTTTGACTTGATCCAAAAGAATCAAAAGATTAAGCGGAATACCTGTTAAAATTCCCCGACTAAGACGTCGGAGACCGCCGACAGATCGACACTGAGCTACATCCCGACTGAAGGGTCGGGCCTACAGCACAGCATCATCTGCGGACTATTTTGGGGATTCCGCGAATTGTCCGCATTGATGATTGTCAAAATCTCTTGAATTTCATCTTACGCTCTCAGATAAAACTGATGCTGAAGATCTGTCTTCAACCCGTTAGTTCTGTCCTTGAAACTGCCGGGGCTATTCCGCTGTCAGGCGATTGCCTTTTTTATCGATAGCAAAACTACTCCCGGGATTTTGCTGCATCCAGGTTCCCGCAGGAGCTTCCCGGATGCTTTTTTCTCCGAAAGGAAGCAGGATACGACCGCGAAGATCGGTTACAGCTGTTTCCCATTCGTAAGGCTGGATCTCCCGATGAAGAATAATGCTGGCGGCCCCGATTTCAATATACTGATATGCTGCCGGAAGAACGATCTCTCCTTTGTCGCTCACCACGCCGTATTTATTTCCTTTCCGAAAGACCATCAGGTTACGGCCGTCGTAAACGATATCGTCGTATTCCAAAGGCAGGACTTCTTTGCCCTCCGGATCGAGGATCCCTTTTCGGTAAACTGTACTTTCGCTTGGATGGATCAGCATCAGCAGACCCTGATCCTGCTGAACGATTTTACCGACGATCCTGTAGCCACTTTTCAACGGCTGATCAATATCATACTGCTCACTGCTATCTGTATAGATTGCGCGAATCCCCGGCACTGCGCGTGGAGTGAAAAATGAGGGCGATAAATGGAAAAGCTGCCCGGGAGCATACCAGTCGGAAATTCCCTCTACCGGGATCGAAAAAGGATAGGAGCGGCTATCGAGCTTTCCCGTGCTGTCGAAGTAAGTATATTCGCCGTAAAAGGTATACCGCGGAACTCCTGTGTTCCATGATACGCTTTGTATGTACTTCGAGACGATACCCGACTGTGGTCCTGTAGCAAGGATCCCTTCATATCCGAAAGGGATCACCTGTTTGCCACTGGCATTGACAACTCCGAATTTCTCACTGTTCCGGTTAATGAACAGGTCTCCGTATAACTCGTAAAGCACCGGATAGCTCAACGGCAGGATAATTGCTCCTCCTTTACCAACTACGCCGTATTTGCCTCCCCGACTTACGATAAAGCGCTCATTTGCGCAGCAGGTAAGCGAAGCATATTCAAACGGAACAACTGTTTCGCCCATCCGGTTAATAGCTCCCCATTTTCCATTCTTTTCCGCAGGCGCTAACCCATTTCTAAACGGTTCTATCCAGTCGAAATTCGGGGCAATGACCTGCTTACCGGTTGAATCGATGCAACCGACCTTGTAGTTCCCGGCGGTTTTCCTGTAGAACAATGCCATTCCTTCCGTGAAGTCGAATAAACCGGCGGAGTGTCCGTTGAGCTGTATCACCGATTCTTTCAGCACTTCTTCGTCCCATGGTTTCATGATGAGCGCGATCTCCCTGCCTGCTGGTGTTAACAATCCTGTCGTTTCCTCGTTTCCGTAGACAAACACGCCGGCTTTCGGCTCGCTGATAAACGAATACACTTTTTCCGTAACGAACTTCCCGGTTTCGCTCACAAGTCCATACATCCAGCTATCCTGCGTGCGGTACACTGCCACTCCCTGGCTGAATTTCCGGATCTCTATAGCAAACGGCGCCAGCAGCTCTTTCCCCTTGCGATCTACGAGCCCATACTTGTTATTCAATCCTGTGATCGCGGCATTTCCTTCAAAGGGAAAAATGCGGTCGTAGCAGGGAGCGAGCAGAACGGTTCCGGAAGTATCCACCAGGCCAACATAACCGCCGGCTGTGATCGTTGCAATTCCATCGGTGAAGTAACTGATATGGTAAGTGGTATCGCTGGTTTCAAAGATGTGAGATCGGCTGTTGTAACGGCCGGTCAGCTTGTTCTGCGAAAAGCCGCATATATTAAAGGCAGCGAAGAATAAAAGAGTGATGTATTTCATGACGCAGTGTATTACAACGACATGGCCGTTAGGTTCACCTGGTGAAATTTCGACAGGCAGACAAGTAAGAAAGAAAGGAATGAATTATTCGAATTCGATCAGCAGTGTTCCTTTGTCAACGACCTGCTGCGTTTCGATAGCGATTGCTTTCACAACCCCGATTCCTTCAGCTTTGAGCACATTTTCCATTTTCATGGCCTCCAGCGTTAATAACGGATCTCCGGGATTTACTTCCGAACCAACCGTTACGGCAATTCCGACCACACGACCTGGCATCGGCGCTTTAAGTTGTTTGAGCTTGCGCACTTTCGGCTTGTCGAGACCAAGGGAAGCTATCAGCTCGTCGAGTGGTCCGTCTTTCGAGATGTCAAATACGCGGTGGTTCAGCTTGATGGTTAATTTGCCTTCTTCCATACGATTGGAGAGCACTTCACCGTGAAAATGCCGGCCGTTGTGTTCCAGCGAAAAGAACGTTGCGTTTTCCCATGTGATCCGAACTGATTCACTGTTAGGCCCTGCGCTTACTCCGTCTATTTTCCACTGCCCGCTTTCCATCCGTGTGTTTTTTTGCGACAATAATACGAACTATTCAGCCATTCGGCCCATTTTTTACCGGAAAAAACAAGCATTTCGTTCTTTTGTATTGGTATATTCGAAACCTGAAACAATTGGTTTCAGCAATTATTCAAAGCAATACATGAAAAAGACCCTTATATTGATCGCACTGGCGGCCGTTAGCTGCCGTCCTATCGAAACGAACCCGGATATCCTGGTTGATAATGGAACAGACGTTCAGAACGAAACGGGCATCGATGAAGGCGAAGAAATCAGCGTTTATCATCCTTCCCGCACGATGCTCACCGATCTCGTTTCAACGAAGCTGGAAGTTTCCTTCGACTGGACGAAATCGCAGATGATAGGGAAAGAAACGCTTACGGCAAAACCCCATTTCTATTCAACAGACAGCCTGGTGCTCGATGCAAAAGGAATGGAGATCAAATCCGTGACCATGAAAGGCAATGCCCTGAAGTACGATTACGCTTCAGATGTGCTGACCATTCGGCTGGACAAAACCTACAAACGCGGGGAAAATTACACGATCGTGATCGATTACATCGCCAAACCGGATGAAAGAACGACCGGCGGAAGCGCAGCTATTACAAGCGACAAAGGACTCTACTTCATCAATCCAACCGGAGAAGACAAGACGAAAATGCCGCAGATCTGGACACAGGGCGAAACCCAGTCGAATTCTGTCTGGTTCCCTACGGTCGATTCTCCCAATGCGAAATCGACACAGGAAATCTTCATTACGGTAGACGACAAATATGTTACGCTTTCGAACGGAAAAATGGTCGATTCCAAAAAGAATCCGAACGGCACACGCACCGATCACTGGAAACAGGACCTTCCGCATTCCACTTACCTCTTCATGATGGGAGTGGGCGAATTTAAAGTCGTGAAAGATTCCTACAAGCGTCCGGACGGGACAATGATGGAGGTGAATTACTACGTGGAGCCGAAATGGGAATCTTCCGCAAAAGCGATCTTCGGTGAAACACCTAAAATGATCGGATTCTTCTCCCAGCTGATGGGCGTTGAGTATCCTTGGGACAAATACAGCCAGATCGTTGTTCGCGATTATGTTTCAGGAGCTATGGAAAACACCGGTGCTGTTGTATTCGGCGATTATTCTTACAAAACAGAGCGCGAGCTGCTCGACGGAACTGACCAATCGACTATTGCTCATGAGCTGTTTCACCACTGGTTCGGAGATCTTGTAACGGCAGAATCCTGGTCGAATCTTTCGCTGAACGAATCGTTTGCTAACTATTCTCAATACCTCTGGGACGAGCACCGTTACGGAATTGACGAAGCCGATTACCAGGCTGTGGGAGAAACAGAAGGCTATTACGCAAGCGCAGAGCAGGGCGGTTATCACGACCTCATCTGGTTCAACTACGAAAGCCGTGAGGATATGTTCGACGGACATTCTTACAATAAAGGCGGAAGAATTCTACACATGCTGCGCAATTACCTCGGAGATGAAGCTTTCTTCCAGGGAATGCAGAATTACCTGAAAGCGAATGCTTATAAAGCCGCAGAATTCAACCAGCTGCGTCTTGCTTTCGAAGATGTTTCCGGTGAAGACCTCAACTGGTTCTTCAACCAGTGGTACCTCGACAAAGGACACCCGAGCCTGACGATCGACCACACGACGGACGAAGCCAATCACGTTGCGCGCATCCATGTTGAGCAAACGCAGGACCTTTCAGAATTCCCGGTATTCAAGCTTCCGGTGGATGTTACCGTTTACGACGACAAAGGACAAACCGTTCACCGGATCTGGGTGAATGAAGTGAGCAACGATTTTGAGTTCCCTTATACGGGAACACTGAAAAACGTACAGTTCGACAGTCAGCAAATGCTGCTGGCCAAGAAAACAGAAACGAAAGATCCTGCATTCTACATTCACCAGTTCTACAACGGAAAACGGTATGCGGCACGCAGAGACGGCCTGTTGTTCGGTGTGAAATCAAAAACTCCCGAAGCCGAGAAAATGGTACTGGATGCGATGAGCGATCCTTTCTGGGACATCCGCTTAACGGCTTTGAGCAAATTTGCCAAACTAAAAAATGAGAACCAGGCTTCAGGTCTGGCACTTCTCAAGAAAATGGTTGTTTCGGATTCTGTTTCAAGCGTTCGTGCAGCAGCTTTATCGGCGCTTTCAGGGCAATTGTCGACAGAAGAAATGAAGCCCATTCTTGAAGAGCGCATTGCCAACGATCGTTCTTATACAGTGATTACCAATGCCGTTTCAGAGCTGAACAAGATCGACCCGGCGAGAGCGATGGCACTTGCAAAAGGATTGGAAAACGAGCCTTCTTCCAGGATGCTGGTGGGAGTGGCAAGAATCTACGGTTCCAATGGCGGACCGGAGCAGTTTCCGTTCTTCGAACGCGTACTCAACTCGGGCGAATTGCAGGGATTCGATGTTCTCGGCGTATTGAGTGCCTTCACTTTTTATACTTCACGCCAGGACGAAAAAACGATCGCGAAATCAGTTGCTATCTTCGAGTCACAGGCGAAAAGCGGGGGAATGTACAAAGACATGTTCATGCCCCAGTACATCGATTACCTGGTTCAAAACCTGAACGGGCGTGTTGCTGCTTACCAGGAACAGGCTAACCAGGCAAAAAGCGACGGAAACCTGAATGCCGCAGATATCGCAAAAGGCAAGCAATCCGAAGCAGAAAACCTGATCCGTCAGTTTAAAGCGATCCCTACGAAAGCAAATTCCGAGGAAGAAGGACATTAAGACATTCCTTAAAAGCATAATTTATAGAAAATCCGCTTCATTTAAGAGGCGGATTTTTTGTTTTACCTGACTCCGTAGTGCATGGGGTGATACGCTCGTGCATAGACGATAGTATCGTGTGCATGGACAACATTCCCGTGTGCACTGACTACATTACCCTGTACATTGGCAACATTACCGTGTGAATGGACAACATGACCGTGTGCATGGACAACATTACTCTGTACATTGGCAACATTACCGTGTGCATTGACAACATTCTCGTGTACATGGAGAACATGATCGTGTGCATGGACAACATTACCGTGTGCATGGACAACATTCTCGTGTACATTGATAAGATGATCTCGTGCATTGGTCACATTACCGTGCACATTGACAACATTACCGTGTACATGGACAACATGATCGTGTGCATAGACGATATGATCGTGTACATTGGCAACATACTCTCGTGCACTGACACTCTTGTCTTGAGTAATCTCAAAAGAAAGCCTTCACTTCCATTCCTCCGGCGTGAACAGTTGTGGATCCTTCCGATTGCCTTCCGTTGTATTGAATGGAGATCTGGAGATTCTTAGACACCGATCGCTGGTAGCCAATGCTCCACACCAGGTTTTTACCCGGTTTCAACGCTTCTAACAATTCGAATCCCAGCGGTGTATTGCCATCGCCGTCGAACCGGATCTCGATGTAATTGAACTGTCCCTGGAGACTTCCTTTCTGCGACTGGTTGTACTTGGTCGTGAACCCGAAATCGCGGATGGAAGACGATTCTCCGCCAAATTGGATGGCATTCAGCTTGTGGGAAAAACGCGTGTCAATGCTGAAACGGAGCGATGTGGTGGGCTGGTAAACAAAAGACGGCTTAATGATCCAGTAATTCAGTCGGTAATTCCTTCCGCTGGTGTAATCCACAAAGGACGTTTTCAAGCCGCGCTCGTACGAACCCAGGACGCTGAATTCCCTGCGGATGTTCACCCGGAAGCTGAGCTCGTTCGACTGATTACTGCGGCCGTCGAACCCGGTTGCGAGCAGCGTTTTCGATCTCAGGTCTTCGAAGGAATAATCCATCCCGAAAACGGAGCTGG
>Ga0247810_10000848_pt1 | contig 24445 bp, 17 predicted proteins | sample UWRJL119311C1_FD_179918 | JGI IMG/M metagenome (GOLD analysis project Ga0247810, IMG submission 179918) | Plant litter microbial communities from Arlington Agricultural Research Station in Wisconsin, United States - UWRJ-L119-311C-1 | ecosystem: Environmental > Terrestrial > Plant litter >... | reverse complement strand
GCCAAGTGGGTACGCGGCCTCGTGATGCAATCGGATGACGAACCCGGCTTCTGGGAACAGAACGGCTATCACATTTACGGTGACCCCTGGCGGGAAGAGCGCTACTCCTGACCTGAAGCGCGCGAAGAGCGCGAGTCCGGTCCTCACCAGCGTTCTCGAGGGCGGCGTAGTTCACAGTTGTGCCTCCTGCTTCCGGCCCAGCAGCGGCGAGCACTTAGCGTTTCGGCATGACCTCACCCCCTGACGGCGTATAACGCCACCCCCTGATGGACCTGCGACTTGCCGTACCCGCCGCAGCGGCGTGGATCGCGGCAGCGGTCTTTCTCGCGTTTCCGGGAGCGATGCCCGCTGTCGCGTGTGGCGGGTGGATGCTCGCGGTGGCACTTCTTGTGGTCGGGCGCCGCCAGCGTTTTCGTGGGGCGGTGATGGTCGCCGTGTGCTGCGGAGCCGTCGCCCTGGTGCTGACGTCAGCGGTGGTGCACGGGGAAGGTCGCCGCCCTGAGGTGCTCGCAGCGGCGCTCGCCGAGTCGCCCGTTCTCGACGCACGAGTGGTCACCACGGCCACGCTCACGGAGGGACCGGTCGCCGCGACCCTCGTTGCCCTGGAGGGGGAGACGCCGGTTGTGGGACTCCAGGTGCCCGTGCTGGTTTTCGACGCGGCGCCCGACCCTTCTGGATCCCCAATCGCCATCGGCACCGAGCTTCGCATCAGCGGCGCGTTCCAGCCGACTCCGCCCGCCGACGACGCCTCCTACCTGGTGTTCGCGGAGCAGCCCGCCGAGATCATCGACGGCGCCCCGGGGTGGCTGGCCTGGGCGGCCGACCTGCGGGTCGGTTTCACCGCGCTCGCCACGGACCTGCCCGGTGACGGCGCTCTGCTGCTGCCGGGGCTCGCCATCGGCGACACGACCGCGGTGACGGACTCGCTCGACCAGGCGATGAAGGCATCATCATTGAGCCATCTCACGGCGGTCTCCGGCGCGAACTGTGCCATTGTGATCGGCCTCATTATGTTCGCTGGCGCTGCGGTCGGGTTGTCTCGGCTGGCGCGGGTGGGATGCTCGCTGCTGGTACTCCTCGGCTTTGTGATCCTCGTGACACCCGAGCCGAGTGTTGTTCGCGCGGCAGTGATGGCAACGCTGGTGCTGGTCGCGTTCGCTGCAGGGCGCCCCGTGCAGGGAGTTCCGGTGTTGGGCGCAGCCGTGCTCGTTCTGCTGGTGATCGACCCCTGGTTGGCCCGCCAGTACGGTTTTGTGCTCTCCGTGCTCGCGACCGGGGGACTCCTCGTACTCGCCGGGCCGCTCGCTCGAAAAATTGCGCGGTGGATGCCCCTGTGGCTCGCCGCCGTCATCGCCGTCCCGGTCGCCGCGCAACTCGCGTGCCAGCCCGTGCTGATTCTCCTTGACGCGAGCATCCCCACGTTTGGCATCGTCGCCAATTTGCTGGCGGGCCCGGCAGCGCCGCTGGCGACGGTAATGGGACTCGTCGCCTGCCTCCTCGCCCCGGTGCTGCCCGGTGTCGCAGGAGTGGTCGCGCAGATCGCCTGGCTCCCCGCCGCCTGGATCGCCGCGATCGCGCGCTTCTTCGCGGACGCGCCGTTTGCCCGCGTGCCGTGGATCGGCGGGGCGCTCGGCGCGGGAGTACTCGCGCTCCTTACAGTGCTCGTCCTCGTGGTGGTGCTCGCGACTCTTCGCCCCCGGTGGCGCCGACTGCTCGTTGGCCTGGTTGCCGCCGGCATCGTTGTGGTGGTGGGTATGGCGGCGGGTTCCCACCTGGCTTCCCGCGTTGCTCGTCCTCCCGATTGGCAGCTCGCCGCCTGCACCGTTTTCCGTACTGGACCGATGATGTTGTAGCGAATACTGTTGCGTTTGTCGGCGGGGGTGTTGCAGCTAAAGAAGGTGCATGCGCGTGGTCCCGTGGAGAGTGCATTGGGTAAATTCACTGTCGTCCGCTCCGCTTGCGGACGACATATGGACGATCAGTGAATTAGCTCGGCGGGAGGCGTCTGCTCGGATCCGGCCGGGGAGCGCGTTCATGACGAACCCCCGGGGCGATGTGGACCCGGTGCTCACCGCCTACTTCAATTCTGGTTCTTTTCGGCGATTGGCTGAGTCGTCCCAAAGGTCATACACGCATGACTACAAGATCTTGCTAAATTTCCTAGACCAGCGTCAGACGAGCTGGTTGGAAGCCACATCTCGAGATATTGAAGATTACGAGGACTGGCGGCGTCGAGCCAAAGAGAATCCCAATCCGATCGGAGGGTCGAAGTGGATCCGGGAACTCGCTGCGTTGCAGCGCCTGTATCGCTGGGCTCAGCAGGAAAAGCTGATCGATGCCAGCCCCATCCGAACGGTGGAGATCCGACGCCGGGATGGATCGCGAGGACAGACCGCCGCGGCCACAGCACATGACGTGCGTGCCTCGGATGCGAAGTGGCTTACGCCTCGCATGGCCCGGCTCTGGCGCGATGTTGGACTGCTGGGACTCAGGCGAGACGGGACTCTAGATGATTCGTTCCGAGGGCGAAACGGCGACCGCAATGCTGCATTTGCTGATCTGCTCTTTGATTCTGGGTTGCGGCGAACGGAGGGAGCGTCACTGCTATCGATTGAGGTTCCACCGGCTGATGGAAAGTCACAATTCCTATGGGGTCGCGTCGGGGTAGCAGCTGCAAAATACAGAAGTGGACGCCCGTTTCCGGTGTCATCCGCGACTGTCGCGCGGATGCGTGCATATCAACAAACCGGGCGCACCGACGCTGTGAGATCTGCCCGTGAGGCTGGACGCTATGACGCGGTACCGGACAAATTGGTGGTGAAGCGGATACGTGGGACGGCGCGAGCGACGACGGTGGAATGGACTGGAGAGCAGCAAGGCGGGTCCGTGCGCGAAATGCGTTTAGACCAACTGAGCGTGGCCGAACGCATGCGATTGTTCCGTGAGTCAGACGACGGGATGGAGCCGATGTGGTTTTGGCTTGCGGACAGCGGCCTGCCGTTCCACAGCCACTCGTGGGAGGACGTGTTCGCGTCGGCATCAAAACGCTGCGCAAAGGTTATCGGAGACGGCGCTCCTTACTGCACACCTCATATGGCAAGGCACTCGTTTGCGCTCATCATGCTGGTCGCCTTGCACCATGCACTCGATATTCGCTACGGGTTGAGTGTTGAGCAACGAAGGGACTACGAATTGCTGTATGGGAACCCATGGCGGATGGTGAAGGACTTGCTGGGCCATAAGTCGGAGGAAACGACCCGGAACATCTACTTGGCCCCAGTGAGAGACGTCCAGATTCAAACGCTTCTCGAAGGCGAGTGGCACCAGGGTCTGGAGTTCCTGCACGCCCTCGCCAAATCGAGCGCTCTCGTGCAGGACGTGCCGCGTGGGTAACGGGAGGTTCGCGAGTCTTCCGCTTAACGGAGGCCACCACCGGCCGGAGACGCTCGTTGGCCTAGTGGTCTCGCACGTGAACGAGAAAGGAACCGGGACTGCTCGTTATGACTTTTCTAGCCTGCCACTGAGCCCACAGTTTCAACTGGAGTTGGCTACAGTCTTCGCTGCACGTGCGAACCCGACTGGGAAGTGGCGAAACTTGCCAAGTAGCAAGCAAGGGTTTTGGGCAGTTGGATATTTCGCACGGTGGCTTGCCGCGCAGGAGAGAGTCCCAACTAGCATCGCGGACCTCGACCCCGCGACGTGGCTCCAATGGCGACTTTCTCAACTAAATCTCAGCACTTCAGGTCGACGAGCAGTAAGGCTGAGTTCGATGCTTGTGCTGGAGTCGGAACTTCTAACCAACGCTACCCGCCACCAGGTGATCAAGCGGATACCTCGAGATACTGCGCAAGAACTCTCTTACGATGACTCAGAATTGAGGCAGATAGCGGTCGCAGCTCGGCACGTTTTTCGTGGTGCTCGCGACCGAGTTCTTCGAAACCTCGAACACTTGCGTCGCTACCGGGCAAAAGAGTTCGCCCCGGACTCACAAGACTTTCTCGTTGGTAAAGCGTTGGAATTTATCGCAAACGACGCTGATGTACCGCGCCGAATGAAGCAGAAAGATCACCCACCGGTGTCATGGGTGGCACAAGCACTTGGTGGGGGCCACCGTGAACAAACGTGGAAACGGCTTTATCTCGATGACGTCGAGATTTGGGCGGCCGCGGTGCTTGTGGCGTGCAAAGAAGGGTGGAACCAAACCACTATCGCTGAGCTGAAAGTGCCAGAGCTCGTTGACAGCGAATCTAGGTTTAAGGCCTATCGTATTGAACTTGAGAAGCGTCGCAGACGGCCACCTCATCGATACGAGTCCCGCACTATTGTCGACAATGCACCCGACTCGACCGCACGGCTGCTCGAGCGAATCATCGAGATCACTCAGCCTGCTCGGGACTGTATGGCTGCGCATGGAATTGCAACCGACCGGCTGCTGGTAAGTCACAGGGCATACACAATCGGGCTCGACCCTACAGAAATGTTTGAAGAGGGCATCGGCAGTCATGCCAGCAGGAATTTCGCAACCTTGTTTGGCCATTCCATCAATATGCGGAGGATTCGTAAGGCGGTCAACACGCGCCACCATCGCGCGCCTAATCAAAACACACGCGACACCCACGACGCCGTGTACTTGTTGACGGACGCCCACGTCATAAAGGACGCCGAAGCCGTGATCGCGGAAGGCGTTGAGCGTGCCATTGTGCACGCAAAGACGACGGCGGCGGTGAATCAAGTCGATGCAGACATGGGGGAGGACACACCTACAGCGAGTTGCGTGGATACAACAAAAAGTCCGTTTTCGCCCTGGGGTGTCCCGTGCACGGCGTCATTTTTGCTCTGTCTTGCTTGTAGTAATGCGGTTGTCATGCCAAGGCATCTCGGTCGACTTGCGTATCTCTTCGAGTGCCTGAGTAATCGTCGCGACACACTTTCGCCCACGGTATGGGCTGCCGAATGGGCAACGCACTACTCGCGGCTGCACCAATTGCGGACGGAGCACTATTCGGAGGGGCAGTGGACGCAAGCACTTGATGGCCTCGGTGAAAGCGACCGTTCGCTAGTTGATCATTTGCTTTGTGGAGACCTCGATTCATGAGACAAATAGAGTGGGTGGAGGACCTTCCGACTATTTCTTTGCCGGACCGGTCTGACTACGTGTACCCGCCGGACCAAGCTCCGAGCAAACGCGACCCAGTGCCCCGATTTGGCGATGACGTATGGTCATTCCGTTTCTTCAGCAACAATCCATCGATGCAGAGCGTCCACATCGATTGGAGATCCGTTCCCATCCAATACGTCGAGCATTTTCGTCTCGCGATTTGGGCGCTTTTCAACGTTCCTTTGCCCGACGAAATGATCGCTCGGATGGGTGCGCCGACTAGGGCATCGCTGGGGGCATTGCGCATTTACCACAGTGCGATCGAATACAGAATGCTCGGCCGCTGGCTCGAGGAACGCGGTGTCACAAAAGTCGCTGATCTCTCCACAACTCTTATGGGGGACTACGCCGAATACCTGCGATCTGACCGCCGCGTCGCGCGCGCGACCGCCGTCAACCACCTGACGGCGCTAACGCGCCTATGGATTATAGGAATGCAAATTCCAACGCTGAGACTTGGAGGACCCCCGCCGTGGGTCGTGAGGCCGTTCTCCGATTATCTGCCAGATGAGACACGTGCGACAGGGGAGAACCTAGCCGAGCCGATAAATGCAGCGACGATGTCCAGTCTGCTGCTTGCAGCAGTTCGCTATATTAACGTCGGCGCAGATCCAATCCTCCGTGCGGCAGAGTCGGAACTGGCGATTTATCGCTCGATCCGTAGAAAACGGAACTCGGGAGGGACGGGCGCGGCGGCTCTGCGAGCGTATTTGAGTGAACTAAATATGACTGGTGCGCCGGTACCCACCAAAATTCACAACGGGAAGCTCGCGATTGATTGCGCGTACATTGCCCACACTGTGGGAGTCTCAGTGTCCTCCGTGTACAACTGGACGCGGCTCCCCGAGACCCGTGATTACGTGGTCCTCAACCGAGGGACGACAACCGTTGATCTCGTAAAGGATGATCTATTTCCTGCCAAAGTTCCGCGCACCGACGTGGCTAGGTACGTCAACCTTCTCGAAGCAGCGTGTTACATCGTGATCGCATATCTGACGGGTATGCGCCCCGGCGAAGTGCTCGCCATGGAAGCCGGGTGCCTGCGCTCGTCTGGCGGTAACGGCGGCTGGATGCTCATATTTTCTCGAACATTCAAGACTGCCCGCGATGAGAATGGAAATCACGACTCCAATGGGCAGATGCGGTCGGCACCATGGGTTGCTGTAGCGCCGGTTGTACAGGCGATCCGGACTTTGGAGAAGATTGTCGGAGAAGAAGGTCTGCTATTCCCCTCATCCCGGATTGACAACCAGGGTCGATCAAAGGGTCTATACACCGCTGCGGAACGCGTCACCAGCTTTATCGATCACGTGAATGATCGACAACCCAACTCGATACCTGACGATCCGCTAGGGCGCGTAACCCCTAGTCGTTTCAGGCGCACCCTCGCCTGGCACATTGCCAACCAACCCGGCGGTATTGTCGCGCTTGCCGTTCAGTATGGGCACCTGCGTACCGCGATATCCGAGAGCTACGCCAGCCGGGTGCGGGACGGCATCCACGACCTCATCGATTTCGAGACTGCGCGAACTATCGCAGGACGGCTCAGCGTTGCGTCGACGGATTTTGACGAAGGGCAAGGCGTTTCCGGTCCAGCAACTTTTCGTTTTGTGGCGGCGTTACGCGACCAGAGCGTCCAATTCAACGGCGTCGTGACTAGTCTCCGGCAAGCACGTAGCCTATTGGGCGCCCCGCATCTCGCTGTCTATCAGAATGACGACGCGTTCGTGTGGTGTAACTTCAACCGCGACTCAGCGCTGTGTCTGAATGAGACTGACTCGTCTAACTCCGACACACCAAACCTGGACCGATGCGACGCGAAATGCTCCAACATCTGCCGGACTGACAATCAAGCAAGCGCGATGCGCGACGCCGCTCTGAAATTTCGGAGGGAGGCCGGCGCTCTTCCTCGTTCAGCCGCCGAGCGCCTGACAGCACGAGCGCTTACGCTGGAGGCACGTGCAGGCACTCACGATCGTGAACGGCGCACCCGGGCAGACTTCGATGACCCCTCCTGACGAGCGACAAATCATCCGAGATGCCATGCACCGCCTTTTAAGCGGGTCGCCGATCCGGTCGAGTGGTGCGCTCAACGTTGTATCACTCGCGCAGGAAGCGGGTGTGAAGCGATACCTTTTGACCCACCGTCATACCGACCTGCGAGACGAATTTTACGATCGAGTGCGAGCTCAGGGCACCGTACCGGAGAGTGAGGTCTCGCTTCGGCGGGAAGTCACCGACTTGAAAGAAACTGTTGCCCAACTCCGCGGGAGAACCGCGGCGCTCACCGCCGAGATCGCCTATCTTCGACGGATGAACAATGTCCTGGCTGTAGAAAAAGCGGCTATTGAAGAGTCATTCCGTTCGGTCAGAACGGGGCAAACAACGGGTATCTTCGGCGACAACAATTCCTGATCACGAAACTCTATTTCGCCTAGCCACGCCGTTCTTCTCGACATTTGGGCGCGGACGGTAGCTACTGCTTTAGGAGTATTTAGACGCAGGGTAATCCTCCGGTGCATCGCCACAATCACCGTTGCGGCGAAACTTTGATCAAACCGTCACTAATTGACGTAGAGGATGGCGTTGCACGAGGCTCCCGCGACCAGAGCTCGCGAAAAGCGCCTTCCTAACCCGTCCTCAGACGGGCGACAGTGATTCGCACTCACGACGAAGAAGCGCTTCGTTTCGTTGCCGAAGCTTGCCATGGTGTCCTTCGCAGCACGCTGACATACTTGCCTTGCGTGTATTAGAATAAACATATGTTGATGTTGGTTCAGCGAACTCGCGGCCGGGTTGCGATCGCGGGCTTCGATCCTTCCTCTACGCTCGTCCTATGTCTAGGCCGTCGCGACTTCATCCACGAGAACTTGCTTCGGGGTGGCCAGACATGGAATCGGTAGACCCAATTGGCGAAGTTGCGCGCCAGTTTGCGCTCAATTTGCGCCGAGCGATCGGTGATCGGAGTCTTCGCGCCGCTGCGCAGGCGACAGGAGTTGACCACTCAACCATTCAGGCAATTCTGCAGGGACGGACCTGGCCAGACCTGTTCACGATGGCAAAATTAGAAAACGGACTGGAAATCGACCTTTGGCCGGGGCGTGTTCGCGCGACGAGCGACGAAGAGCCACGCAATTAAATTCTCAGTTGGCTCTTGCAGCAAACGCTGCTGTAGGACAATCGCTTTCGCTGCGTCATGCAATGGAACGAGAACCCCAATCTGAATATCCCTGCGTCAGCGATGAACCTCACGAGCCTTCAAACCGAAGTTTTGCGTTTGATACGACGAACGAAAAGCCAAGGGACGGTACGCTCACGACGTGAATCTAAACGCGGCCCGTGGAGTTTCAAACTGGGAAACTTTCACCCCAGACTTGATCGTCGGGATAACGACTGGCGTTGTCGTCGGTTTAATCCTGTTTTTCGCGCAGAGGATTAGTCAGAACCGAGACGATCGTTTGCGTTCCCAATTCGCGTGGAACTCAATAAAACCCAAACTCTCCGGTGCTGCACACCGTCAGTGGCAGATGGACTATCACGACCTGCTTCCAATACCAGCGGCGCTCTCACTTCTGAACGAGATCATCGCTGACCAGCCAATTGCACTGTGGCGAAGCCATATAAAGGCGGAAGAGAAGGGCCTCGACGGGTTGATCGCGATTCCCAGAATCCGTGATCTTTTCCAGTCGGCAGCGGAGGAGGTCGAGTCGGCGCTTGACTTTGTCGGTATCCAGATTGCGGATAGAGCCCGACTTCCACTTGATGTTCTCAAAATGGTTGTGCGATCACGCGCGTACGGCTTCGAGGACTCGGAGGTTTTCTTGACCGTGACCCGAATCAACGAGGCAGAAAAACTGCGAGTCAAAGCCGCCGCAGACAAAATGATGGCCGTTCCTCGGCTCAAAATCGCCCTAGAGCGTTATGACGATGCAGTGGGGGTCTACACGGAAATGGTGCATCTCCTAAGAGCCGACCTGAATCCTGCTTAGTCCAATGCAAGATCGGTTCGCACTGATGCTGCGCTCCCTTTCTCCAGCGTGCATGCACGTCGTTCATTCCGCCCCTAGGCAGTCCTCTCGCTCTGCGCAAGTGTCTTAGTCACTCATTCAATGGGCCCATCGTGTAAGAGTGCGCCGTCGAGCTCGTGCCTCGCGAGTTGTAGCTCGTCGAAGGTGGCAGAGAGGCGCTCTTCATCGTCGAGTGCGTCTGAGATCATCTTCAGTTTTGTCTCGATTTCGAGCTCGCCCTCCATGCGGTCGGTTTGTTCACCGATTTTCTTGATCAGCGCGTCTAGCTCGATTTCGAGTCCTTTTATCCGCGCTAACAAAAAGTCGAGCCATTCCTTGCGCTTGAGACGTGCGACCTCGTCCTCTGGCGACAAGTTGAAAGCATCCGCATCACTCAATTGGAGCCCCTATTGTTCTCGATGGCCTTTTCTAGTTCGGCTTGAGCCGTCGCTAGTTCGGCGATCAACTCGGTCACGCTCGTGAGGTGTTTGCTCGAACTCTCCATGAGTATCAGCTTCTTGGTGGGGTCAGGCTCAGCGGATATGAGATCATTCGTCTCCTCCACTTTCGCGTGAGCCTCCTTTAGGCTGGCGCGGACACCGCTTAGTCTCCGCTGCCAGAACGTAAGCCACTGTTCGTGTTCGTATCCGAGCCCGGTCCCGTCGCGGTCTTCACGGTCGTCGTTTGACATTCAGATTCCCCTATTCGCCATACCGCTATGGCTACGCTCGTTCGTTTCGGTTCGATGGCGGGCGACGTTTTGGTCCGTGATCGGTTGGGTATGACGGTTCCCGCAGGTTGCGACGATCTCACGAGGCTTGATGTGCGTGGTCTAATGCTTTCCAACCTGATTCCCGCGGTTATGGTGCCACGAAGGCTTGCTCGCTAGCCGGCTATTTCACTCAATCAGCTTCTCGACCACCGGTTGCGTTTGCTTGTGGCTCCGCAAGGTACTGGTTCCATAGATCCAGTGCAAGAAAATGGATGTTATAAGTTTTCGTTGCCAGTTCGAATATTTTCCGAGGGTTGTTCCAGAATGCCGCGGAACTCTCATCGCGCGTGGCCAGCTGTTCCATCGCGGTTATCGACCCATGGGCGCTAGTGCTTAAGATGGCCCACAAAAGCGAGATGCCAAGGTCTTCCATGCCGTCGATTTCTCGCTCCGCAGTTTCCAACACTTCGCGCATATCCAAAGTCCTGGGCTTGCTTAGGTATTCTTTCTCGATTGTGATACCGGACTCGTAAATGTCTTTCTGCGTGGACTCTATCAACGACTGCACTCGGCCTCGCACGGCATCGCGAGCAGCTCGTCCAACCCCGCTCTGTGCAGCCGAGACTGCGGCGTTTTCTCGCTTGAGAGCACGGACAAGATCATCCATAGTTACTCGATAAGCGCGCCGACAACGCTCGTCCGAATCAACTGGACTCAGAATCCACCAAGCAACCACGGAAGCTTCGAGCGCTGCTCGCATTAGAACGTAGTCGGCGACGAAATGAAACTCCGCATGTTCCCACAGGCGTGACGCGGCATTCGCGACATCGGTGCTGACACGGAGCTTTCCCGACGCCACGGCGCCTGGCGATATTGCGATCGGAACACGTGCGTAGTCGACCGCGGCAACGCTGCGCCCGCCGCTGATGGTGTCGGGTCCATTCGCAAAGACAGCTCTAGCTCGGTCAAGTTGGACGCTCAAAGTCATTAAGTTAGTAACGTCCTCGAGGTCCGCGTAATGGTTCACGGGCTCAGCTGATGCCATTTTTTCCCTATTCGTGAGAGCGATAGATTCGTCTGTGCACTTGTGGGCGGAGGCGCCGGCCGAGTCGAGCCGTGGGGCACTTCGCCTAGGTGCACTGAGCCAAGAATACGCTTGAGTATTCATCGAATTGAGTATTCATCGAAACGCGGTATTGTACACAGTCACGCCATTCGCTCCGCGAAGCCGCAGATTCCTCAGCCGGAAATAATCAGGCACGTGACAATGCCAGTAGACGGTGCAATGAAGGCGCGGAAGTCGCTACTTTTTCAATTGCTGCCACGCGAACTATGTGCAGCTGGGCGCCGAGGGCGGGAACTGTTGCGGCCCGACTTACCTTGCCCTAGTCCTGTTCCACAGAGGTGACGCGTCAGCCGACCAAGATGATATTCAGTGCAGTTAAGCGCGCAGATCGAGCCTGAGCTGATAAATAACGCTGGGCGTATGGTCAGCGATCGCGACACGGAGCGGGGCGACTGCGGAGCAGTTGATTCGTACGATGCCGCCAGGCGGCGTAGCGTCGACTCTTGTCTCTCGCCAGAAATAGCGTCTACTTGCAAGGTCTAAGTGAACGTGTCGAACGGTAGTTCGTTAGTTGCGGGGATCAAGGCGAATTATCGCTGTGCCGTGAGTTCAGTAGGCTCTTCGGTCGAGTAGAAGTGACCACTATCATCGATTCGGACCCGAGCGTGCTCGAACAGTGATTCGCCGAGCTGTCGGAACTGCCAGCTTTCGACATAAGAATTCGCGAGATCTCCCACCGAATCTGCACGTCTTACGATGACTAGTCGCATAACTGCCATCATCAGTCGCGAGATCAAGTACTCCTCGCGCGGATCGGGTGGAGTCTCCGCTGGGTGTTTGGAAGAGGTGTAGGCCCATCGGATGGCTGCTGCGACGCCCTGCGGTGAATCGGCAATTGTGGACCAATCGGCACCTACTGTCATGACACAACGGTAGGCGAAGGTGTTGTAAGTCGTCTTGCTTCCGCGGTAACTCCATCTCTCACCATCAACTGGAGCCAACAGCCGCCCAAACTTCTCTATCGCGATTCCGGTGTTGACGATGCGGTCCGCTACCGAATGCGCGTTGCGGCTCATCAGCTCGAGGAAACTCGAAAGCGCCCGCTCTACTTCCGGTGTGAACGTCTTGTCCCAGTTCGCGAAGTCAGCGGGAGCAACTTGGCGACCGAAGGCGGTCAGTTCGAGCCAGATGGTTTTATGGGCTGCTGGAGCACCGTGCTCCGCAAGTGTGCGGCGAGAGAGTAAGTTCACAAGCGGGTTGTCAAAAGGCTCACCTGTTATGTACCGGTCCGTCACGGTCGAGTCGCGAACGGCATGACCACGGTAGAGCGCGGGCCCGTCCATTAGCACCGATAGCAGCGTACGCACTTTGTCATGTTCGTTCAGGTGCTCGTTGATCGATCGTGGTTCTTCAAACTTTGTCACGAGGATGACTGACTCCGTGACATGCACATCCTCATTTCCGGGACTTCCTCGCCAATGGACGCTGATGCTAACCTCCGCATCACCTTGATGCCAGACCAAGGACTGAGGGCTTCGAATCGTAATATGGAGCGCATGAACTCGGCCGTCATTGTCTCTCTCGTGCTCGACCTCGGAGGCGCGAAGGCGCGTGAGTTCGCCCAATCCATCTAGACGGCTCTGGAACTCGGTAACTCGCAGAGGCTCGTTGAGCGACACGTCGCGATCCCGAAATACTACGTTTTCCGCGGTAAAAGTACCGACCGTGACGTAGTTGCCTGGGTTCACCTCGAGCATGCGAGTGCCGTACAGGCCTAGCCGAAGTTCTTTTCCGTAGAAATTCAAATTGCGGGGTATGTTCGTTCGATTTGCATCAAACCACTCGCGCTGGATAGGAAAGTCACCTAGGTCGTCTCGCGTCATAAATACAACCTCGAGTTGTGCCCCAAGTCGCTCTTCGAAGATGAGAGTCGCCGGAACGAATCGATCGCCAGCGTGACTTTGCAGCACCCCCGGATAGTGGCGCCCGAAAGTTATTGCTTCGTGTGCCGCATTAGACATATTGAGTACCTCTCATCGTTTCCAATGTTGTCTTATTGTGACCCATATGCCGTATCGGTGCGAGATCTTCGGACGGGACCTATTCGTCCAAAAAGTACCTCCGTGATTTGGTCGACGCGGTGTTGTTGGAAGGCACCCGTCGGTACCCGGCTCAGAGCGCCGGAGAGTGGCACATCGCTGTGGCGTAGCCGCGATATTCTTCCCTTGTCTCGCGACCGATTTAGACTTCGGCGCTCCCAAAAGGGGCCCCTTCGAGTTGCATTCCGACCTCAGGAGCCCCGTGAGAAGATGGAGCGCGCGCTGATGAACCAACAGAGAGTTTGCATAGTATGAAGCCAGGCTCTCGTGCATCTTGGTGGTCTCAAGGTGATGTGTTTTCCAGCAATAAGCTGACCGGATGTTGACTCTAGAGATATCAGCGATCGTGCCGAATTTTTGGGCACCTGTGTCTCAAATTGTTCCCGTACTGGCGCTAACGCTTGTCCTTGAAGCTCGACGTCTTGCGCGAAGGTGGCGCGGTGCACTTCCCGCAGTGAGAATATGCGTTTCCCTGCTGCTAGTGATCGCTGGATTTTCCCTCTGGCAAGTTGAAAGTTGGGCGCTCACGGCGATGGTGCGCGGAGTGAGCAATCCTTCCCGGGTTGATTTTGCTCAGGTGGCGATCGTCGGTGTTCTCGTTGCATTGGCCCTTCAGCCATTGGTCAATTTGTTCGTGGGCGGGAACACAGACACATGGACGATCGTCTGGCGAGTTTGGCCGTGGTCGAAGTGGGCGCGCACGAAGCGTAGCGTCACACGTGTGGTTCGTGCCGCAAGAAAAAACTTAGTCCTGGCCAAGGAAAATCGAGATGCCGCGCAGGTCATGACTAGCGAATGGCGTCGAGGGCAAGAGCTCCTTGCCGCGAACACCAAGATTGCTCGCAGTCTGATCGCGACAGCGGAAGAAGCCGGCGCTCCTGCTGACGTCATTGAGCAGGGACGCATGCTGCTCGAAACTGGAGTAGCAGTGCTCGAATCCGACGCGAAAACCATAGAAGAACTGTTAGATGTACGGCGGCGGTCCAGGCAGCACCTGAGAAAGGCGAAGAAGTTCCTTGCGAAAGTTGAGGCCATTCAGTCCGAGATGAAGCTCGGGCGCATGACCGAGAGCGAACGGCTCAACGCCGAGTCCATGATGGATCGCTACCTGAACGGTCCAAACGGGTTGGACACGGAGTCAGGACGGTGAAGGGTCCCGCTCGTCATCGTCGTCTGGTCGATTTATTCGAGCGAGTAGGTCCTGGCGCCGTGGGTATTTGATTCGCTCTTTTGTCCGGCCGAAACCCTGCTAGATAGCAGAACTCGCGCCTCCATTTGTGGCTTTCTAAGATATGAGTAGAGACTGCGGCCTAACCCAGGCAATAGTGCAATCGTCCAGACGGAGAGCGGAGCGAAAGCTATGGCGAACTGGCACGTTATGTCGCTTGATTCGTCCCTCGACGCTCTGTCGTCGGTCCCGACTCCGGCGCCGGTAATCGGAAAGCTCGTGGAGCTCCCGTTCACGTCGTTGACCTGGGAAAATTTTGAGCGTCTGCAGCTGCGAGTAATGCGTGACGTCGAGGGCTTGCGTGACGCGCAGATTTACGGAGATCGAGGACAAGCTCAGCGCGGGCTCGACATCGTCGCCCTCGCTCCGGATGGCTCGGGTGTGGCACTGCAGAGTAAGAATTACAAACGGTTCTACGCGTCGGACTTAGTCGCCGCGGTGCAGACGTTTCGCAGTACAACTCGTCCCTTCAACGTCGACCGCCTGGTCATTGGGGTTGCTTGCTCGGTGAAAAGCACTGGTGTTGTCGAAGAACTGGCGGAGCAGAGTAAGAGCCTTCATCCAATCGTTCTGCAACTCTGGGATGCGCAGGAATTATCGCTGCTCCTCCGTAACCGTGCCGAGATTGTCATCGAATTCTTCGGCATGCCCACCGCCAAGGCGTTCTGTCTTCCGTTCAAGATCGACGTCGCACTCGTGCCGTCAGCCGATGCTGCCGGTGTTCGCGAGGCGATTGCTCGTACTCCCGAGGTTTCCACAGGAGCGCAGAAGTCGTTTGATGCGGCGGCCCGAACGGCGAACCGAGAAGAAGCACTCGCCCTGATCGAAGAAGGACAGAAAACCCTTCGCGATAGGGGATTCGGCCCGCACGCTGCGTCGCACGAGCAAGCGCGAATGCGACTCCTTGCAGAGGTCGGCAGAGCAGACGAAGCGGCACGACACGTACTTGACGATTTCTGGGCTGCGCTCGATCAAGGACTCTCGGTGACGGCTGAGATGACGCGATCTCGGCTTGGCGAACTATCTGTACTCGCGGCTGGCAACGAGAAGGTGGCGGTATATCGTCAAGTGATGGAGGCAGCTATTCACCTCTACCTCAACCCTCTGGGCCAAGTTCCAGCCGTAGATACTCTTCGGCTAGGAGATCCCTCCGATCAAGCGCGTCTCATCCTTCTTGCCGGTGAGACCGCTCTGGCGGGCGATATGACTGAGTGGTTGAAGATGGCTATACCCGTCTTCAGTGAGTTCTCCGTGAGCGGCACTCTTGCGGTGGTGCAGCGGACACGGCTTCGGCTCCTCATCGCTGAAGCCAAGGGCGACTGGACAGAATTGCTCACAGACGCTCGCAAGCTAGTACTGGGATACGCACTGTCAGGCCTCGTGACAGCTCGATATGCACGCGCCCTCGCTTACCAGGAAAGATTCGAGGAGGCGGATTTTGCGTGGGACGAGTCCTCGGGCTGGGCGTCGCTCGCCGGGCAGTGGGGTGAGGCCGCGACATGGATCTTCAGCCGACGAGCATTTCGCTCGCGGTGGAGCCCCTTCACGAGCAACGAGCTCCTTCCACTGCAAGTCGCCGTTAGCACAATGGGAACTTCCGTACCGATCGTGCCAACGTCGGCAAACGCGTATGAGAACGCGTTGAGTGCGCTTAGCGATGGAAAGCTCCGGTCTGCCGCTATTTCAGCTCAGCGAGCCTTGCGGGATGCCGTCACGACTGGCGACTGGGTAGGAGAGGAGCGCTCACGGCGAGTGCTGGCCTCAGTACTTATTCAGTCAGATGAATCCGCTCTGGCCGGACGTCATCTCGTGCGCGCTGGGGCAACAACCGCAATCGAGATGCTCGGTCAGTCCATGACACATGAGTTCGTTGACATCGTAGAAGACCTTGGCGCTTCCAATTACTGGACGGTCGGCGCCACATTCCGTCTCATTGCGGTTCAGTCCGACCTCGTCCCAGACGCATTGATTGCACAAATCGCTGAATGCATATGCGACGAATTGCACGCCTCGGAGAAAGGGAGTCGACCGGACTTGCGGTCACTATCGACTTCCCGTTACAACAACGCCGTCAGAGCACTTGCGGGTATCGCAACCCGAACTGATGTGGCTACTGCTGAAATTGCTCTGTCTCATTTCGAGAGGCAGCCAACGATCGACGAGAACCACTACCGATATCACGATGAGTACGAAGCAACGACAGTTGCAAAGATTGCGATCAGTCATCCCTCACTCGCTTCGCGTGCTATTGCGCACCTTGTGCCTCTTCTCGGGCGTGCCCAAGGAGCTCGAAGCGCTGCCGCTCGCGACGCAATAGACGCGAACCAACCGCTCGCTCACGATGCCCTTACCGGGCTCGCAAATGCTGGAAATTCTTGGGCGCAGGAAACCCTTGCTTTCTACGACACAGCTGACGTGCAACCCGCCGTTGCTGAAGCGGCACTGGCCCGGCTAACTACTCCGCTTTCACATGTTGTCGGTATGTACAGTGTCGGTACGAATGCAATTGGAGATTCCCTTCTTATAGCCAACATGCTGCCGAAGTCGATCGACGCCGCGGTCTCCCAGCTCATGGTTCGCGCCACTGATCCGCAAGTTGGTTCCAGCGACCGAGGCGAATATATGGTCGCTGCCACTAACCTGGTTGAAGGACTGGAAGATGCGCAGCGGCAGGCATACTTCTCAACCGCTATGCAACTCGCGGATTTCCCCACCGAGTCTGAACACGATGAGTTAAATCAACGGTTCGCTCATAAGTTGGGTGGGTTTCGGGTCACTGGTGTGCCTCTCGGTAGTCGCGGGCAGGCACTGGCGCTAGCCGCGTCGTTAGCGACGAATGCGACACAAAGAAACAACGTGCGGCGAGCCGTCTACTCGATGTTGGGCGACAACGCAGACTACTGGCCCACAATCGCGCTAGAGCGACTTGGCGATACGGTAAAGGACGATCTCGCTTTTCTTGGCAACCAGGGCTGGGCAATCCGCAGTCTCGCTGCATCGCTCTGGGTCGAACACGGTGAGCCACCCCAACTAGGGAAGCGCTTGGCTCAAGATCCTGATGTGCGCGTCCGCCGTTCCCTCGCACGTGCGCTGGCTAGGCAATCTCAGGGATCGCACGACGATATCCGTGACAAACTGGGCGCCGATCCTGCCCATAGCGTTCGAGCGGCGGTGTCAGCGGTTCGGCAGTCGTAGTCGTCGGCTTTGGCACGACGTGGCGTTAATTTGTGAGCGCTTGCTAGGTGTTGCTGTCGCTGTATCTGAGCGCGATTAGACAAGCGTGGAGCTACGAAATATATAACCCATGAGCAGGCTCGCGGGTGTGCAAATTTCGTGGGCCCAAGAACGTTGAGCATCCCCGTCGATGCATGCTGACACAGCTGAAATCGTATGCTCCAGGGCTCCTTGGTCAGCTCCAATCCGCTTATTCAACGAAGCGAGAACGCTTTTTTGCTAGTTCCGTCGGCTTTTGACGGTGTTGCCGACAGCAACCGCGTCAGGAATGCCGACGGACGTCAAGCACTCATGGTGTCATGGTGCCTCAAACTTCATTGGCTGCGCCTGATATGTCAGCAATCAGTGCGGATAGGGTTCCAAACTGGAACCGGCTTGGAACGAAGCCTGCTGGCACCGGATGGCGTGTGACGAACCTCGCCTGAACTACGTATGGGTCGTCCGCAGGCCTGAGCGGAAGTTTCAGGGCATGCGCGATGGCGCCGGCATGTGGGCTCAGGTCGTCGTATTTGCGGCCGAGCTGTGTCTCATACGAAGGTTTCGACCCGTCGAGAAAAAAGGAATCTAAGGCTCGACGCACTTCCGGCAATGCGTGCACGGTGGCCGGGTCTTTTGCTTCAAGGAGCCAGATGACCGTTTCCCCAGCCTTCCCGGCGACAACGTCGATTTCGGTCTGCAAGGAGGTCAAACCCAGTCGACCGGGTTTGGTCTCCTTCACGTTTGTAATTACTGTCCATCCGTGCCGGCGCATTTCCGCGGCGACGTCCTCTTCGAAAACTTTGTTTTTGGAATGTCGAAACAGCCTGAGCGCATCGTTGACGACCGCGGGAGGCTGCGGCTGGGACCAAGGCAAGAGGCCTTGTTCGAGGTATCCCGTGTAAACGCTTATCACTCCCTTTAGGTAGTGCGGCGCTATTACAAATGTGCCAGTGGACAGCATCGGCAGTGGTTGTGCAAGAAGACGTCGCTTTCGCGTGCGGGAATGCCATGGCTTCCAGTCATCATCCTGCAAGTCTTTCGAGGTACTGATCATCATTCCGAATGCTGCCCGAAGACGCGCTGGTCCACCAGGCTCCTTCGCGAGCAAAGCGATTCTGTCCAAATGCGACAACGCCTGACTGTATGTGACTTCGACAGCGTCATTGTCATCCTCGGTCAACGGCCACTGGGCAAGGGCAAACAGCACGGTGTAGATGTCGAGAGGCGTTGCGCCGAACCCCATAAGCATTGCGGCGTCTAACGCATCTTTGCGCTCCTGTGGCACGACACCGAGCGCGGGAGCTGCGAAGTCCAGTTCCTCCGCGGCACTCGCTTCATTGAATGCGTTGATGTCCAGGTCGTATCGCAATCGGCCTGCAAGCTCGTCGTCTTCGTCATCTTGAACTTCCTTGATCTCGAAGGAGTGCGAAACCTCCAGTGCTAACGGATTGACCTGATGATGGATGCCTTCACTTCGCGACGTCGCGTCCAAATAGACGTCAGCAAAGGCCAGCAGTTCGGCCCAAGAAATGTTGTCTATCGTGCGTTCGCCTTTTGGAGTGAGCCGCAATGCTTGCTCGACGAGAATTTCATTTCCTCGGCGGAGTGCAAGGTACTCAGCTTTCGTCGAGGTGTACTTCTGTGCGGGATCCCATCTAACCTGTAGGTATCGTGCCGACTGGGAAATGTTGCCCAGGGCCTTTTCCCGCCTCTCTGCGACTCTCTCTAATTGCGTCATGCCCCACCGGACGATGTCAACCTCCGAGAAATTCGCGAGGCGCCTCTCGAGCGTTTCGAGCGTTAGGGGTGCGAGTATTTTCGAGTCGAGGTCTTTTGCGTCTTGACCGCGATAAATCCCGACGCCCACACCGGCGCCGCGCACTCCTTCCGCTACGAGGCGCTTAGCTATCGCGGCAAACGCTTGATCGTGAGTCACAGGGGGTGAAAGGTTTTCACGAGCAGTCGGAGTTTTTAGAAGGCCAAGCGTCAGCGTCGGCGGAGCGGCATCCCATGCGGAGCGGATATATGCTGCCTGTGTCGCGGGAACTGAGCTCGCCAGGAGTATCTGTTCGACCAAGCGGCCCATTTGGGTCTTGAGAGCCTCCGGATTCCCGTCGCCGGCTTCAAATAGTGCTTCGCAGAAAACCCCGATTTCGAACTCATAAACCGGACCACTCGGCCCGATAGTTGTCAAAGGGGGCGAGATGATCGCGAAATAGGCATCAGTGGGCGTTCCTAGCGCCGCACTAGTGCGAATGATGTACCCGCTCGTGCCGGTGGTGCTGAGCGCTGCATTCCATTCATCCTCGATTTGTCCGATTCCCGATGCGATAGCACCCGCCAACTCGCTTAGCAACATCCCTTCGTTGCCGTCTGGCCAAGAGGGAATGATTGTGGGAATGGCGACTGGGAAATCGCCGACGTGAATGTCCCATCCGATCGGATCGCCGCGGGTAAAGAACCCTTTTCGGCGGGCGCGGGGACTGCCCGCTTTAGCTGCGTCTCCATCGATTCTTTCCCAGCCCATGATGTGAGCGGGCGCCGGGGCATCGTGCTCCACGGCGGCCAACTCGGACACCGGTGGCATGGCTAGTGTGGCCAGCGCGATCTCCAGATCTCTGAGATGGCGTGTTCGATCCCACTCGGCATCGCCGGAGTGCGGGTCGAGCATCATCATGTCGGGGGCCCTTCCTCCCGAGAACAGGCTCTTTCCGTTCGCCAGCCACATCTCCCATGCGTTGATAGTCTCGAATCCGAAGTAATGAGGTAGATCGGGTCGGTTCATATCTCGACAGAAGTTGTAAAGATCTAATTGATCTTGTGCATTTGCGGAAATCCAGGTCAGGTCATCCAGACTCATCGCGAGCATGCCGGCAGTGGCTGGTGTCATGATGTGATGAGCTGTGGCAACGACCAGCAGCGGAACGACCTCTGTTTTCGGGGGGAGCGTAAGGACGCTCATCGGGAGGCGTACTGGGACCTGCCCGGTATCGACCTCAGATAGGGCCTTGGATTGCAACGCTGCCGGTCCGGCGTCGCCGAAATCTGGGAGGGATGGGGTTATAGAAGCGACGACTTGCACCAGCAGTGCTCTCTGTTGGCTTGGAGCAGAGATCCATTGCACGACATTTCCGTTTACAACGACGCTAGGGCCTTCGGCGGTTTCGTCAGAACCGATGACCAGGTTTCCAAATTTCCATAGATTGTGGCGAACAACTGAAGCGACCTCGCGGGCAAAGCGACCTGCGATGCCCTCTTCGTTACTAACCAACTCAGCAAGTTGCGCGATTGTGTAGCCAAACGCATCTGGAAGAATCGACAGGGGCAACCATCGAGGCTCCTTGCCGCCGACGTCGTAAACGCGCATTGCTCGTCCGAATGGACTTTGTGTGTCGTCGGGGTCGAATTTCAGGTCGCCGGGTTGAACTGTTATCCAGTCGAGCGCCTTCCGTTCTGCGTCAGACAAAGGCTCGAATGTGGAATGGTTCTTAATCGCCTGAGTGGCTTGGTGGACCTCGTCGGGTGTGACGACCTCCGTTGGATTGTCGTTGATCGAAATCGGCCAGACTGGTTCCAGTAGTTGGATGTCCCGATCTACGTGCCTCAGCACCAAACTCGCGAGGTCCTGTATGCCGAATCCGACTTTCGCCCTCAGAGCGCCGTCTACGACTCGGGCCAGCATCTTCGCCCTGTCAACATCAGCGACGGGCCGTTCGATTGATCCCGGAAACAGCCTCACCAGCTCTTCTCCGAGTCGGACTCGTACATCGTCACGGGGGTCTTTGGGAACGTAGTCCTCCCTCATTGGAATGGACGGGTCCCAGCTGGTGACCGCTTCGAGGAGCTCTGGGAGGTCAGACGCAATCGCTATTCTCGAAGCCGAAGAAGGCGAGTTAGTCGCAGCCGCATGAATTAGGAAACTCAAGGTGAACCATCGCTCGCGCAGTTCGGGCGCTGAGCCCGCCGCATAGAGCAGTGCCCAAAGGCTTTCCCTATCAAACCTGTCGACGGCGGAGTTCAAGTCGGCAGTGTCGCACTCTGACATTGTGTCCTTTGTTGTAGAATTCTTTGCCAGAAACCATTTGCCAGGCACGGCTGAACTTACCTCACCCCAGTCGAATCGCGATCCCCTCGGTAAAATACCGATTCCCTGTGGGCCATGACTTGCCGGATAGTGTTCAGAAAGACCAGAGCTTGGTTTTCCTGCGAGGGGTGTTTTATCGTCGCGATCTACTGTCGGATCAGCGTCGCTAAGGCGCGCATGCGCGTGACGAGTGTCCCTGGAAGGCGATCACCACACGACACCCCAAGCGTCGCTTGCTATGCGAAGCACACCGGCCGGATCGGAGTCAAGTAAGTCGACGGGACGGGCGCCGCCGCGAATGTATGTTGTTGGTGCACAGAGCCAATAGAAAATATCTTGTTGATTCAAATCGAACTTTGCTGCGATTGTTGTCAGCTGCGTGATCACGGGTTTGAGCCTGCCATCCATGAATTGGAAGCCGGGATAAGCAGGTCGACCTCCTCGAGCGATCGCGATTGCACCTGGAGGCGGGTCGTTGAGCCAATAGAGGCCAAATTCTCTTTTTATTGAGCGCATGAACTGCTCAGTCTGAACATAGGCAGATTGGATCGCGGTTCCTGCCGACAGAAGTTCTGTGAGAGTTTCGTCGTCGACATTTTCTATAGACGTAGGAAGCCCGCCGAGCAGTTCTTCGACTCGCGCCTTCGGAGAGCTCATTGTGACGTCGGCGAGATTGTCAGAAGCTTCTCGATTTGGCGGGCGTGACTGAGGGTGAGTCCGACGTCGGGTTGAGGGGTAATACGGACGAGGCCGGATAACTGGCTCGAGAGCGAACGGGTTTGCAGCGTTATCGGTATCGCGTCGTCATCCACCCACGCTACTGAGGCCCGGGGGTGCTTCTCAGCAAACTGGAATGCCCCCTTATATTTCCAATCGGCCGGAGCGTAATACCCGCTTGGGCGTTCGGCTACAACAAAGCCACCGCTCAGTCGCCCGCCAAGGATTTTTTCGAGTGAGGCGACCGAAGATCCCCAGGTTGTCAGCCAGCCGAGCCATACGCCTGGACGGCGAAGTGTATGTTCCAGGACGTCAAGGATTTCGCCACTGATCATATTGATCGGCAATGGTCGTCCGCGGGAGCCGGTCACTGAGGGCAAGCCTGATTGGTCCTCGGCGTCGCCCAAGATGTTCAGCACTCCGTCGACGTCGAGCAACAGGGCCCCATCGACTTGGTCGATGCCCGGGCGTGGCGGGTCACGCACAAATGGGCCGGTGTCGGTCAAAGGCTTTCCATTTCTAGTTGCCTGCGCAACCGGTACTCGGCATAAATTCACTGCAGGTGGTAATAATGAACATAGTTCAAGTAACCGGCATAGTGTTCGCTTGCGACCAGCAGGCCGCCGCTGACACGGCGGCAGAGATCGCTATTGGGGCTTGACCTAACTGCAGTAAACGAGCCGGGGAGCGGCCGTCCAGGCGATTCGATGCGGTTCGCAGCCACAACGCTATGTCCCATTCGTCTGACATTGAGGGACGAAGCACCTGTACGACGTCTCGAAGTCGAGGCAACAGTTCGCCACGATCACCGAATTGGAACGTGGGGTAGAGAAAGTCGTGGTCATCGACTTCAAGGGCAAGAATGTCACCGAAATGTCGGGATGTCTGTAGTTCATCTGTGGTGAGTGCTGCGACATTCATGACTCCGATGTCGTCGAAAAATGGACCGACTTTCCTATCCCAAAAGGCCCACGAAACCGAAAACGGCACCTTTAGGCTCTCGGTATTTCGATTGTTCACGGGATCTGCTCTCGTAGCGACGGGCTCGGTGGGATCCTTACGGCGCGGACATCTGGCCGTTCTCCCACCATCCGGTTTACCTTATGTCCCTGTTTATGTCTATAAACACCGGCCTGGTACGCGCTGGACTGGATTTCGATAGTCCTCCGAGCAGGCGAGGGGAGGGCGCCCGCCACACCATCTTGGTTGGCGCCTTCTCGATCGAGCGCCAATGGCCACCGCCACTCAAGGATCAGCTTGTTCGGCAGAGATCTCTCCGCTCCGCAACTGTTTGTCGCCTAAGTAGGGGTGAGGCGCTTCGTACCGCAACTGCTTTCCCTGGGTGCGTTGTGGGCAAGGGGTCGCGGGACCGAAACCTCTGCACTGCACGTGAAACTTCACACCAGGGTTCTCGCCTGCAACACGCTGGTACTCAGTACGGAAGATATCGGGCAGGGGGATGCCGTGGTGGTGCGCAGCGCCGGCACCGTGGTGTTGGTCGACACCGGCCCGGAGCCCGCGGTCCTGTCCTCCTGCCTCAACACCTTGGGTATCGACCACATCGACCTGCTGGTGCTCAGCCATTTCGACCTCGACCACGTGGGAGGAACGGCCGCCGTGATCGGCAAAGTGGATCGCGCCCTGGTGGGACCCAGCGGCGAGCCCGCCGACGACGACTTGGTGCAGACGCTCGCGGAGGGAGGCGCGGTTATCGACCCGGTCTCCGACGGCGCGATCGGCACCATCGGCGACCTGAGGTGGACGGTTCTCTGGCCTCCCGCCCGCCTCGGAGACATCGAACCGGGCAACGACGCAAGCGTTGCCGTGCGCTTCGATCCGGTGGGGGAGTGCCAGGTGACCTGCCTCAGTTCGCTCTTCCTCGGCGACTTGGGCGAGAGCACCCAGCAGCGGCTGCGCTCGGAGAACGGCCCGCTGGCGCACGTCGACGTGGTCAAGGTCAGCCACCATGGCTCCGCTGACCAGAGCGCAGAGCTCTACCTCGACGCATCCGCCACCGTGGGCCTGATCGGTGTTGGCGCCGACAACGGGTACGGGCATCCCAATGCCAAATTGCTCGGGATGCTTGCGGCCAGCGGCACCGTTGCCGCGAGAACCGATCGCGACGGGCTCGTCCTTGTTGCTCCCGGTGAAGGCGACGGGG
>Ga0247810_10000847_pt1 | contig 24461 bp, 24 predicted proteins | sample UWRJL119311C1_FD_179918 | JGI IMG/M metagenome (GOLD analysis project Ga0247810, IMG submission 179918) | Plant litter microbial communities from Arlington Agricultural Research Station in Wisconsin, United States - UWRJ-L119-311C-1 | ecosystem: Environmental > Terrestrial > Plant litter >... | reverse complement strand
TTTTCCATTCGCAAAGGATAATTATCTTTTGTCAATCAAAAGCACTTTTCCGGCAGACGATTACAGCGTGAAAATTGAAGATGTCGACGGCGATTTGAACGGAGGAAATTTCAAAACGCAAATTGTCAAATTAGCTCCTTATAATATGTATGTTTTGTGTTCCAGCAAAGCCCGCGAAGTGCAATTTGGTCCCAAAGCGAATCGACCGATTGATGTGGTTTTGGAGAAAAAGTAATTACTTCCATTTGATATTACAACCTAAACTTGGCTTTTGAACTTCAGGCATTGTGCGGTTGTAAACCAAAGCATCGATGGCGTTTCTCAAATCGCTTCCGCTTAAAGGAATATTGTTTCCTGGTCGCGAGTCATCTAATTGACCTCTATAAAATAATTTTTCTTGGGAATCAAAAAGATAAAAATCAGGGGTGCAAGCGGCGTCAAATTCTTTAGCAACTTCTTGCGTTTCGTCGAATAAATACGGGAAATCAAAACTATTCTTAAAAGCAAATTCGGTCATCATCTCAGGGCTGTCTTGCGGATATTTAACGATATCATTACTGCTAATCGCAATTATCCCAATTCCTTGCACCTTGTAATCTCCTGAAATCATCAAAATTTCTGGCAAAGCGTGAATCACATACGGACAATGATTGCAGATGAATAACACCAAAGTTCCCTTGCTTCCTTTCAAATCTTGAAACGAATAATGGAAATTTGAATTCGTGTCTTTCAGGCGAAACTGCGGTGCATTTGTCCCAAGCGGAAGCATGTTTGATGGCGTTTTTGACATAATTTGTGAAATTTGCTTTTACGTTTTAAATATAGTCAGAATTTTACGAACTTTGAATTTATAAGCAATAAACTATAAAAATGGAATCTGAAAATAATTTAACTTGGGCAGAATTTGAAAGAGTCGAAATGCGTATCGGGACAATTTTAGAAGCAAATGATTTTCCCGAAGCTAGGAAACCGGCGTATCAATTGACAATCGATTTTGGTTCTGAAATCGGAATTCGAAAAACTTCGGCTCAAATCACGAAACGCTATGAAAAGGCAGATTTGGTTGGAAGGCAAATTGTTTCGGTTGTAAATTTTCCAAAAAAACAAATCGGTAAATTCATGAGCGAATGTCTGGTTTTAGGCGCAGTAGGCGAGGAAGGTGATGTGATTTTGCTTTCTACTGATTTTAAAGTGGAGAATGGATTAAGAGTTGGGTAACTTATATTCCTCGACCTTTTTTATATCAGATTTTTTGAAGTTTTTCCCTATGAAATTGTAACCTAAATCATAAGTAGTTATTTTTTCTTTGGACTTAAATTTAAAATAGCGTCCGTCGGAAGTTATTTTTATTGTAGGGTTGGCTTCATTTTTTTGTCTGTAATTTTCAAAAGACAGACTATAAATTTCTTTAAATTTTGATTCTGTTTTATTGCTTTTCAATAATTCTGTCCAAAGATAAAAACCTTCGGATTTTAATAGCTGTAATTTTTTTTCACCTATAGAAAAATCTAATAGTTTTACTTTTGGCAATTCTTCCTTTTCATTAACTTTTAAAAGTTTATGGCTATCAAAAATATTTGAAATTGGTACATAAGCCCAAAGTAGCTCTTTTGGAGCTTGTCTTCCATAATCATAAACTGATTTAATAATTTTTCCATCTCTTAAAAATGTTGTAGTAATTGACTGGTCATCAGTATGACCTGCTATATATTCTGCTTCCAAAGATTTGACATTTGCTTTCTCAAATTTCTTAAAAATAAAATCTGTATATTTTTGTTCAATTTTCCCTTTATGAAATCCGATTGATTTTACAAACGCCTCTCCGTAAAATAACACGTTTCTGCTTCTATCTAATGAAACATTTAAAATAGGACAAGTGCCATAACAACCAATACTTGAATAAATAATTTTGTCAAAATCCTCAAAGGAATCTTTGTGTTTTATACGTTTTAGTTTGTTAGAATTACCGTCTTTTTCGGCTAGAAATAAAGTATCATTTTTTATTTCTTTAATTGTCCAAAATTCTTCCCATTTTCCAGTCTCGCTATTTTTTGTGGACAATTTATTTTGGTCAAGTTTATAATGCTTGAAATTGCCTAAATATTTGATTGTTCTCCCTCTTGGAGAAGTGTCTGTTTTAAAGTCAAATAGTCCTATAAAGAAATCTATACTATCTTTTGAAAATGAATAGCCCCTAGTAACCCCGGGAGGCGGAATGAAAATATATTTGCCACTATCATTTGGGATAAATGGAAGAGGTTCCCAATCTCCAATCAAAGAATCTTTTAAAGGATTGCTATTTTCAATTTGTAAATTCTGGTTGCAACTTATTAAAGTGAAAACAACAATTAAAGAGATTAATAAATTCTTCATATCAAAGTGATTAGTAGGTATAAATATAATAAAAAAGCCTGAAAATCTTCCGACTCTCAGGCTTTTATGCGTATTGCTTAAAGCTTAAAACTTACAGCAAAATATTAAATATCGTCAAAATCAATATCCGTAAAACTTGCCGTTCCTACAGAGGCTACTGCCAATTCTGCTTCTGGTTTTTCAGAATAAAATTCTTTCTTAAAATCTTTTTGGTGTCTTTCAGAGATTACTTCTTCACCTTTGTGGTTTAAAACGTAAGAAGTCATTTCCTCTAAAATTTCTGAAAATGCACTAAAATCTTCTTTGTAAAGGTAGATTTTATGTTTTTTGAAGTGGAAAGAGCCATCTTCTTCCGTAAATTTTTTGCTTTCAGTAATCGTGATATAGTAGTCATCAGCCTTTGTAGCTCTAACATCGAAGAAATAAGTTCTTCTTCCCGCTCTTAATACTTTAGAAAAAATTTCTTCTTTTTCTAATAGGTCATTTTCTCTCATAATCCTTCTTTCAATTTTAAGTGTGTGTGTTATTGTGGAAACCCAAAAATCTAAAAAATAGCTGAATTAAACAACACTTTACTGTATTTCTTTTTCAGAAAGTTGTTTCAAATAAAGCTCTTTGTAATATCCTTCTTGGTTTACTAATTGATTATGAGAACCTTGTTGTATGATTTTTCCGTCTTCCAGAATAATGATTTTGTCTGCATTTTTGGCCGAGGAAACTCTGTGGCTGACCAAAATTGTCGTCTTGTCTTTGCAAAATTCCAAAAGATTATTCAAGATTGCTTCTTCTGTTTCGGTATCAACCGCTGACAGACAGTCGTCTAAAAGTAAAATCTTTGAATCCTTGATAATCGCTCTGGCAATGGAAACGCGCTGTTTTTGTCCGCCAGAAAGCGTAATTCCTCTTTCGCCGATAACCGTTTCATATTGATTGTTGAAGCCCATGATGTTATTGTGGACAACGGCTTTTTTAGCTGCTTCCATGACTTCTTCCTTGGTGGCATCTTCCTTCCCGAATTTGATATTATTCAAAATGGAATCAGAAAACAAGAAAGCGTCTTGCGGTACAAAAGCGATGCTGTTTCGCACATCGTGCAGGTTTACATCCTTAATATTATGGTCGTCGATAGTAATAACTCCATCTTTGATATCATAAAGTCGGCTGATTAAACTCAAAATTGTCGATTTTCCAGAACCTGTTTTTCCGAGAATCGCCAAAGTTTCTCCTTTATTAATAGTAAAACTCACTTTGTCTAGAGCCGTAATATTGGTGTCTTCGTAAGTAAAGCTAACGTGATTAAAAGTGATTTTTCCATCGATGAAAGAGCTTTCGTCTGTTTTATTTTTGATTTCTGGCTCGATTTTAAGGAATTCGTTGATTCTTTTTTGGGAAGCTTCCGCTTCTTGAATCATTGACGAAACCCAACCTAATGACGCCACAGGCCATGTCAACATATTAACGTATAAAATAAATTCGGCAATGATTCCGATGCTGGCAATCGAACCGTTGATGTACATCATACCGCCCACGTAAATCACGACCAAGTTGCTTAAACCAATCAACAGAATCATCAATGGGCCAAATAACGCATTGGTTTTAGCCAAATCCATGCTTTTATCACGGCTCTCTTCAGACAACTGCGAGAATTCTTTATGCGATTTATTCTCTAAACTGTACGCCTTGATAACACGAATTCCAGAGAAAACTTCCTGAGAATAGCTGGAAAGCTGCGAAAGGTTAGCCTGAAAAATACTGCTCTTGATGTTAATTTGGTTGCTTAACTTAAATATTAGGTAAGACAGTATCGGCAGCGGAAGCACTGTATATAAGGTAAGCTGAGGTGAAATGATTGACATCTGCACAATTACCACCGCAAAACGAATGAACGTATTTAAGGAGTACATCACCGCTGGGCCCACGTACATTCTGACTCTTCCCACGTCTTCGCTGATTCTGTTCATCAAATCTCCGGTTCTGTTTCTTTTGTAGAAATTCTGCGAGAGATTTTCATATTGACGGAAGACTTCGTTTTTCAAATCAAATTCCACATAGCGAGACATTACGATTAAGGTCTGGCGCATCACGAAGGTCAAAATTCCGGCGATTACGGTTGTAATTAAAACCCAAATGATATTTTCGACCAATAGACTTCTTGTGGCTTCTTTGCTCAGATTTCCATTGGTCAGCGCATTAATCGAATCTCCAATTAACTTTGGCGTATAAAGCGAAAATATCTGCGCGATGATTGTGGCAACAATTCCTAATAAAAAATGGTATTTATATTTAGTGAAATATTTGTTTAAATATTTAAGTTCTTTCATTGTATTCTGAAAAATTTAGAAAATAAATTCGTAATTCTGTTAATTAAATTGTGAAAATGCTTTTTCGGTTTATCGGCTAAAAGTAACTTTTGATTATCGTATTGCTATTTAAAGTTAATTTGATTGCAAAGTTTTGATTTATATCTTAAATTTGCGCTATCTTTTTGATAAAATCATAATTAACCACTAATCAAAGATACTATGGTAACAGAAGTAGTAAAAGCAAGTGAACTTCACAAAATCGACCCAGTTTTTGGTCAATTATCATTTGACAACCACGAACAAATCGTATTTTGTAACGACAAAGATACTGGTTTGAAAGCAATAATTGGCATTCATAACACAGTTTTAGGACCAGCTTTGGGTGGAACAAGAATGTGGAAATATACTAACGAGTGGGAAGCTCTAAACGATGTTTTGAGACTTTCTCGTGGAATGACTTTTAAATCAGCAATTTCTGGCCTTGACCTTGGAGGAGGGAAAGCAGTTATCATCGGTGATTCAAAAGTGGATAAAACTCCAGAGATGATGATTAAGTTTGGTGAATACATCAATTCATTGAGCGGAAAATATATTACAGCAGAAGACGTGGGTACAACAACTCCAGACATGGACTTGATTAGAGACGTAACTCCTTATGTAACGGGTATTTCTGAGGCAAGAGGTGGTTCTGGAAATCCTTCTCCAGTAACAGCTTACGGCGTTTACATGGGTATGAAAGCTGCTGCAAAATACCAATTTGGTACTGAAAACTTAGCCGGTAAAAAAGTGTTGGTTCAAGGTACAGGAAACGTGGGCGAAACGTTAATCAAACATTTGACTGCGGAAGGTGCTTTGGTTCAAATGACAGACATCAACGAGGCAAGATTGCAAGAAATCAACGCAAAATATGGTGCTCAAATCTTTACAGGAGACATCTATTCTGCTGACGTTGATATCTATGCGCCTTGTGCATTGGGAGCGACAATCAACGACGAAACTGTAAATAAAATTCAGGCAAAAGTGATTGCCGGTGCTGCCAACAACCAATTGGCTGTTGAAGAAATCCACGGAAAAATCTTAAAAGACAGAGGCATTGCTTATGCTCCAGACTTCTTGATTAATGCGGGTGGAATCATCAATGTTTATGCAGAAATCGTTGGATATGACAGCGCTGAAGCATTAAGAAGAACAGAAAATATCTACAACACAACTTTAGAGATTTTCAACTTTGCAGAGCAAAACAACATTACAACGCATCAAGCGGCGTTATCAATCGCTCAAAAACGTATTGACGACAGAAAAAAAGAAAACGCTAAATAATAATTTAGAGTTTCAATATAATTCTTATTTTTGCAAAGCGAAAGAAAACCTCTTTCGCTTTGTTAATTTTTAAAAGTTCTTACAGGTGTTAAATAGAAGACATATCCGTGTGAAAGTAATGCAGTCCATTTATGCGATGCATCAAAGCAATTCTGATAATCTTGAAAAAGAAGAAAAATTCTTATTCTACAGTATCGAAAATATTCAAGATTTATACCTGTTAATGGTGTCTTCTTTAGTTGAAATCCAAAAAAGGGAAGAAGATTTTTTAGATAAATCGAGCAAAAAACATCTGGTTACCGCAGAAGAACGCAATCCAAACAAAAAATTTATCAATAATGCCGTCTTAAAACTTTTGGTAGAAAGCAACTCCTTGAGCATTGCTTTAGAAAACCGAAAAATCAACGATTGGCATCTGAATGATGAATACATCCGAATTTTAACCGAAGAAATCAAGGCGAGCGAGTTGTATGCCAATTACATGAGCAACCGCGAGAATAATTTTGAGGAAGACAAACAATTCGTGGTAGCTATTTTCACGGATTTGATTGCTCCAAACGAAAAATTATACGAATACCTTGAAGATAATAAATTGACTTGGATAGATGATATTCCATTGGTGAATACCTTGATTAACAAGCAATTAAAATCAATCAAAGCTACAGACGAAGATTTTTCTATTCCAAAGGTGTACAAAGATTTTGAAGACAAAGATTTTACGAAAGATTTGTTTAGAAAGGTAGTTTTAAACGAAAAAGAATTGGCTAAAGAATTTATGGACAAAACGCCAAACTGGGATTCTGAAAGAATTGCAGAAATTGACACCATTATCTTGAAGATGGCGATCTGTGAATTTCTTAAATTTCCGTCGATTCCTGTGAAGGTGACAATTAACGAATATTTAGAAATAGCAAAAGAGTATTCTACACCAAAAAGCTTTATTTTTATCAACGGAATTTTGGATAATTTGGTAAAGGATTTCCAAGGAACTAATAAATTAAACAAGGCAGGAAGAGGCCTTATGTAACTTAAATACAAATTATTATGATTAAAAAAACAGTAGGTTTGTTAGCGATTGCATCGTTAGTAATGACCGTTTCTTGCAAAGAAAACGCTTCTTCAAAAGTTGAGGCGTCAAACGTTGAGGTAGCAGATGCTAGAGACCAAGCGGCAGGAGAAATTCCTGTTATGACTTTTACAGAAAAAGAATTTGACTTTGGTACTATTAAAGAAGGAGATAAAGTGGAGCACGTTTTTACTTTCACAAATACTGGAAAAGCAGATTTAGTGATTGTTGACGCAAAAGGAAGCTGCGGATGTACTGTTCCAGTTTTCAAAAAAGAACCAATCAAGCCAGGAGAAACAAGCGAAATGAAAGTTTCATTTGACTCAAACGGAAAGCCGGGAGCACAACAAAAATCAGTAAATATTACTGCCAACACAGCTTCAGGAAACGAATTACTAACAATCAGAGCTCAAGTAACGCCTAAAGCAGGTGGAATTGGGGCTGCAAAATAATTATAATGGAACAATACGGTAATATTTTCTTATTTGGAGCGATGTTCGTGGTGATGTATTTCTTCATGATTCGTCCGCAGCAAAAAAGAGCAAAAGCAGAAAAAGAATTTGAAACAAGCTTAAAAGTGGGTGACAAAGTCATCACAAAAAGCGGTCTTCACGGAAGAGTTGCTGAATTGGGGGAGAGAACAATTGTCCTTGAAACAATGTCAGGAAAATTGAAAATGGAGCGTTCTGCAATTTCTTTAGAACTTAGCAAGCAATTAAATACGCCTGCAGTCGTAAAATAATTCAAATTGAATACAATAAAAAAATGCCTCAAGAAATTGAGGCATTTTTTGTTTTTTGCAAACTGCAAACTATTTTCTCAAAGCTGTTAGTTCAGCAATCTTCACGATAACTTCCACCGCTTTTTGCATGCTTTCCACAGGAACATACTCGTATTTTCCGTGGAAATTGTGTCCGCCGGCAAATATATTTGGGCAAGGCAGTCCCATATACGACAATTGACAGCCGTCAGTTCCACCACGAATTGGCTTAATTAATGGCGTAATTCCAAGTTGTTTCATGGCTTCCTCCGCAATGTCAACGATGTGCATCACAGGCTCCACTTTTTCCTTCATGTTGTAATATTGGTCCTTGATTTCAGCAACAGCAATATCCTCTCCAAATTGTTTTGCGAATTTCTTATTGATTTTCTTTGTAATCTTTTCAATCAATTTTTTTCTCTTCTCAAATTTTTTCTTGTCATGGTCACGAATAATCAATTCTAAAACCGTTTCTTCAATCGAACCATTCAAATGATGTACGTGGAAAAATCCATCATAACCTTTTGTTCTTTCCGGAACTTCATCTTTTGGTAATTTCGAAATAAATTTATTGGCAATTAACATCGAGTTAATCATTTTTCCTTTGGCATAACCCGGGTGAACGCTTTTCCCTTTGAACGTAATTTTCGCTCCGGCTGCGTTGAAATTTTCGTATTCCAACTCGCCAATCTGGCTTCCATCCATGGTGTAGGCCCAGTCCGCTCCGAATTTTTCCACGTCAAATTTATGCGCGCCACGACCAATTTCTTCATCCGGCGTAAAACCAATTCTGATTTTTCCGTGTTTGATTTCTGGATTTGCAATTAAAAATTCCATTGCTGTCACGATTTCCGTGATTCCGGCTTTGTCATCCGCACCCAGAAGCGTTGTTCCGTCAGTCGTGATAATAGTCTGACCTTTATATTGCAATAAATCTTCAAAATATTTCGGAGAAAGAACGATGTTTTGCGCTGCATTTAAAACAATATCGCCGCCATCATAATTTTTTACAATCTGTGGTTTGATGTTAGCGCCAGTGAAATCAGGCGTTGTATCAAAGTGAGACACAAATCCGATAGTTGGAACTTCATGGTCCACATTGCTCGGAAGCGTTGCCATGATATAGGCATTTTCATCGATTGTCACGTCTTCCAAACCAATCTGTTTCAATTCTTCAACCAGTTTATTGGCCAAATCCCATTGTTTTTCAGTACTTGGAGTTGTATTTGAACTTGCGTCAGATTCCGTATCAATCGTCACATAACTGATAAAACGGTCAATAATATGTTGCATAATTTGTGTTTAAAAATAAGCTGTAAAGTTACAATTTATTTGACTTTTCTCTAATTTTGAAACCAATCTTTAACGATTATTTAGATAGAATTTCAAGTTCTTTTTTTAAGTTTATCCGCGCCTGTTTTTCATATTTCTCATAGAAATAATCGGTTTTGAAAATCCGTTCCATTTCCAAAAAATGTTGCAGTGCTTTTTTTCGACCTCGGTTGTACATAAAGTCGGGATAAATGCGGTATTCCTTTCTGATTTGCTTGAAATATTCTTCATAGGTTTCCCAACTTTTTCCGAGAATTGATAAATCAGCGTCCGTAAAATAATTGGTGTCGCTATCTGAAATTTCGTGTGATTTGGTCATTAAAATTTGATGGTTGCACTTGAGAATTTGGTCCTCACTAATTCCAATTTCCTTCAACCTTTCGACGGCAAGAATTGCACTTTTTTCCTCGTTATCATGCCGCGAAGCATTGTAAATAATGTCGTGATAGAAAATCGAGAACTGAACTGTTTCCCAGTCTTCAAAATTTCCTTGTATCGGAACCAATTCTTGAAATAAATTTTCGAGGTGAGAAAGGGTGTGGTAATAACGTTTTTTGGAAGTATAATGGGTTTCAATTTCCAACCAAAGATTCTCTTGTAACGAATTATCTTGATTGTATTTTTGGAACAAATCTTTGAAATTTTGGTGTAATGTCATAAGTTTTTACGTTGTAAAAGTAGTATCCAAGCAATTTAAAGGTACTCAAAAAATCTTAGTGTAAAAAACGGGCTAAACATTTAATAATCGCATAGATAATTCTATTTTTGCAAAACACAACACAACCATCATGTACAAATCCATAATTCGTCCGATTCTCTTCAAATTTGACCCCGAAAAAATTCATTATTTCACCTTTTCAGCACTCCGATTTTTGAATAAAATTCCGGGTTTTCCCGCACTTTTCAAATCGCTTTACGAAGTAAAAGACAGCCGATTGGAAACTGAAGTTTTTGGCTTAAAATTTAAAAATCCGGTGGGTCTGGCCGCTGGTTTCGACAAGGACGCGAAATTGTATAAAGAACTTTCAAATCTTGGTTTTGGATTTATCGAAATTGGTACGCTTACACCGAAAGGCCAAGAAGGAAACCCGAAAAAAAGACTTTTTAGGTTAAAAGAAGATTCGGCAATCATCAACAGAATGGGGTTCAATAACGGCGGCGTTTTGGAAGCTGTGGAAAGATTGAAAAAGAACAACGGCGTTTTAATCGGAGGAAATATTGGAAAAAACAAGCTGACTTCAAACGAAGAAGCGACTTCAGATTATGAAATTTGTTTTGATGCTTTGTATGATTATGTCGATTATTTTGTGGTCAATGTAAGTTCGCCAAATACGCCAAATCTTCGCGCTTTGCAGGATAAAGAGCCGTTGACGCAATTGCTGCAAACGCTTCAAAATAAGAATTTGGCAAAGCCAAAGCAAAAACCAATCTTATTGAAAATTGCTCCAGATTTGACCGACGAACAGCTTTTAGACATCATCGATATCGTAAACGAAACTAAAATTGCGGGCGTAATTGCTACGAATACCACAATTTCAAGAGACGGTTTGCAATCTGAAAACAAAGCTGAAATGGGCGGATTATCAGGAAAACCTTTGACAAAACGTTCCACAGAAGTCATCCGATTTTTGTCTGAAAAAAGCAATAAATCATTTCCAATCATCGGAGTAGGCGGAATTCACACGGCCGAAGATGCCATCGAAAAGTTAGAAGCGGGAGCCAGTTTGATTCAGTTATACACCGGATTTATTTATGAAGGTCCTAGTTTAATCAAGAAAATAAACCGAAAAATTTTGGATAAAAAACTGCGCTAAAAGCCCAATTCCAATTGCGATTCCAAAACTGATTAACGTTCCGATTAAGACATATTCCGTCAGTTTTCGGTCGCGCGCCATTCTCAAATCACCAAATCTGAAGATGGATTTTGCACCTAAAAGAAATCCGGTTGCTTCAAAATGGCCAGTTAGAATAAAGCACAAAATAAACAATCGCTCCAAGATTCCGATGTAGTTTCCGGCGTTTTGCAAGGAATGGTCGGCATTGGTATTTTCGTCTGGCGTCCAGATTGAAATAATATTTTTGATTAGAATGGATGTTGGTTTTGTCAAGAAAATTACTGCTGTCACCACAATCCACAGGTGGTTTTTAATTTCTGGAAATACAATTATTTTTGAATTTTGATACAAAATCACAACAGCTGCCAAAACCAAAAGGTGTAAAAACTGGTCAAAAATAAACCAACTCCTTTTCGTTTTTTCTGTTTGAAATTGGAGCTTCGCCAAATCGATTAATCCGTGCGAGATTGTAATTACCAGCGCGTAAATCCAAAAATCCTTTTCAAAAACCAGTAACCAAGCCAATAATCCGTGTAAAACGGAATGGAGATATAAAAATATGCTGTTTTGCTTTTTGACTATTTTGTGCGAAACCCAAGAATTGGGCTGCAATAAAAAATCGCCTAATAAATGTGCCAAAAAAAGCTTTATGAATAAAATCATGGCTGTAGATTTTTAATTTTTTCTCTGTAAAAAGCATCAAATTCCATAATCAAATCGAGTTGCGACCTTGATTTTCTTCGGCTTACCGCTGCTTGATTTATGTTTAAAATTTCTCCAATTTGTTCCTGAGAGAAAGTTTGGTTTTTTGTTGTAACTAAAACTAATTCAGAAGCTTGCGGAAGCCAATTGTCCATAATCGTCAAGGCCAGACGAAGCATCAGATTAATTTCATAGTCAAAAATATCGTTCCCAGATTTTATGGCCAGCGTATTTTTTTCCTTTTTTAAATTTTCAAAAACTTCTCCAGAATTGATAAACGCAGTCCCGTTACTTTCGGAGATTTTCTTCGCATTGTGTGTTTTGTCACCGATGCCAATGCTCATGCGTGCATCCAATTTCAGGCCTTTCATCAACGCTTTTATTTGAATAGCGACAAGTAGCGCGTCTTCCGGATTTTTGACTTCGAGCTGAAATTGGTCGCCTCTAAAAATTTCCCAATCTTTTGGGCTTTTTCCTTGATTAGCAAGAAATTGCTTCAACGGAGCAAGCCACTTTTTTGTGGGTAATTTTCGGGAATTGATGATATCTCCAATGATGATACTTGTCATACTTCAAATATAAATTAAATTTTGAATCGATTCAAAAATATAATTATTACCAAATTACGTAATAATTTATGATATTACCAAATTGTGTAATATTTTAATTTATTACGCTTTTATGTAATATTTTAAATTATTACGTTTTTATGTAATACTTTTAAAAAATAAAAAAAGAAAAACGATTTCGTAAAATATATTTCTTTGCATATCTTTGGACTTCTATGGAACATGTAAAAATTATCGAGTGCCCGAGGGACGCGATGCAAGGCATAAAAACCTTTATCCCTACTGAAAAAAAAGTGGACTATATCCAATCGCTTCTGCGTGTGGGATTTGATACCATTGATTTTGGTAGTTTTGTTTCGCCTAAAGCGATTCCGCAGATGGCTGACACTGCTGAAGTATTGTCAAGACTGGATTTATCCCAAACCCAAAGCAAACTTTTAGCGATTATTGCGAATACACAAGGCGCGGAAGCAGCGGCAAAACATAAACAAATCCAGTATTTAGGATATCCTTTTTCTATTTCTGAAAACTTTCAGATGCGAAATACGCACAAAACGATTGCGGAATCTTTAGTGACTTTGCAGGAGATTTTGGATATTGCAAACAGCACCGATAAAGAAGTTGTAGCCTATCTTTCTATGGGTTTTGGAAACCCATACGGTGACCCGTGGAACGTGGAAATTGTGGGCGAGTGGACAGAGAAATTATCAAAAATGGGCGTGAAAATTTTATCGCTTTCTGATACCGTTGGCTCTTCGACCCCAGAAGTCATCGATTATTTATTCTCAAATTTAATCCCAAAATACAACCACATCGAGTTTGGAGCGCATCTTCACACGACTCCCGATAAGTGGTTTGAGAAAGTAGATGCCGCGTACAAGGCTGGCTGTCGCAGGTTTGACGGCGCCATTCAAGGATTTGGAGGCTGTCCTATGGCAAAAGACGACTTGACCGGAAACATGCCTACTGAAAAAATGCTTTCTTATTTTACGGCTGAAAAAGCTTCAACAAACACCAGCCCAATGAGTTTTGAAAGTTCTTATAATGAAGCTACAAAAATATTTACGGTGTATCATTAATTTTCCTATTTTTGACAACCCATAAAGTCATCTTTATATTTCTGTAATTCATTAACTAACAAAGTAATATAGTTGCCCCACACTATAATTAGACTTTTTTTATTGTTACTTTTTTCTGTTTTTTTCAAGACGGAAGCATTCTCTTTTTCCCAAAAAGACTCCGTAGATTATTACCTGAAAGAATCAAAAAAAAATGCCTATGATGATTTTTCGAAGGCAGAATTCTATTTAAAAAAAGCGGAAAAAGTTGCCCAAAAATCTAAGGATGAGAATCTGATAGCAGACGTGGCTCATAATTACGGCGCCACTTATTATATCGTTGGTTCTTATGAAATGGCGCTCCAAAAGTTTATCAGCGCTTTAGATTTGTATGAAAAAAACAACAACAAAAAGGGAATACTAAAATGTTATATTGGCCAAGGCTTGATTCAGCAAGGGATTGGGAGAAATGACCAGGCCATCAAATTATTTGAAAAAGCCATTGAAATCAATAAAGAAGTTAACGACGATGCCTTATTGAGCCGAAGTTACTTCAATATAGGCATCTCACAAAGCGAAATGAAAGACTATGACAGTGCTTATAAAAATTTCCACAGAAGCTTAAAATTAGGGCAAAAATCAAAAAGCGAAGATATGATTCACTTGGCATTGAACAGGCTCGGCGACATCCATCTTTTGAAAAACACGCTGGATTCTTCAGAATATTATTTCAAGAAGTTATTAGTCGAAAAGGAAGTAAATCTTTGGGAAAAATCCTTTGCTTATTCCGGGCTGTCTGAGAATTTTATGAAGCGAAAGGACTTTAAAACAGCAGAAGATTATGGATTGAAAGGCTATCTGTCCGCAGTGGAAGTTTCTGCCAAGTGGGACATAGCAAGGTCTTCGGCGATTTTGGCCAATGTGTACAAGGCAAACAATAAATTTCAACTGGCGTATAAATATCTCGAAATAAGCAAGGCTTACAACGATACTTTGTTCAGCGAATCAAAGCTCAAAGAAATTAATTTATTGCAATTAAAGCGAAAGGAAGCCGAGAATGAAACGCTAATTGCCCAAAACGAGGCGGCAAAACAAAAGCTGTATAACAATCGGCTGTTTACCATTTCCATCATCTTATTCATGCTTTTCCTCTTGATTATTTTGTACCAATCCAGAAAAAACAACAAAATCAAGGAAGGATTCTATCATCAATTAGAGCTTAAAAATCAAGATATCAACGATAGAAAAGCCGTAATTAAAGAACAAAATCAGGTTCTGCTCGAATTAAATAAGACCAAGAACAAGCTTTTTTCCATACTTTCTCACGATTTAAAATCGCCAATCAACTCCATCCAGCAGGTTTTATCAATGCTTAAAGATGGCGATATCAGTGAAGAAGAATTAAAAACATTGACGGAACATTTGGTGGTACAGGTGGATGGAACTTCGATTATGCTGAACACCATCCTCCAATGGTCGGTGACGCAATTAGAAGGCGCAAACATTCACTTAGAAAATTTCAACTTAGATGCGATTGTAAAAGATTCAATCAATGCTTTGTACCTGAGTGCCAAAAGTAAAGATGTGACGATTATCCACGAAGAAGAATTGGATACCTTTATCAACGCCGACAGAGGAAATGTTCATATCATCGTCAATAATTTGCTGGCAAACGCAATAAAATATACTCCAAAGAACGGCTTCATCGAAATAAAATACTCCGAGGAAAAGTCATTATTGAACATTCATATAATCAATTCAGGAAGTATTTCGAAGGAAAAAATTCAAGATATTTTAAATTTTGATCAAAGGATGATTTCCGAGAAAGGTACCAGCTTAGAAGAAGGAACCGGATTAGGATTGCTTTTGGTGAAACAATTTTTGACCGAAAATAACGGGAAATTAAACGTTCTGCATTATAAAGGTGATGGAACCGAGTTTATCGCGTCGTTTCAAAAACCTAAATAAATGTAAAATAAGCAATTGATTTCATTTATTGCTTAAAATTGACTACATTTGCACGCAATTTAACTACAAATTGCAACATGAAAGCACACTCAACTAAAGTTATCGGAGAAGGCCTTACTTACGATGACGTTCTGCTAATCCCCAACTATTCTGAAATTTTACCGCGCGAAGTTAGTATCCAATCTAAATTTTCTCGAAATATTACCTTAAACGTTCCAATTGTTTCCGCAGCGATGGATACCGTTACCGAAAGCGCAATGGCCATTGCGATGGCGCAAGAAGGAGGTATTGGTGTTTTGCACAAAAATATGACAATCGAACAGCAGGCCGCTGAAGTTCGAAAAGTGAAAAGAGCTGAATCAGGAATGATTATCGACCCGGTAACACTGCCTTTGACAGCAAATGTGGGCGATGCAAAACAAGTGATGCGTGAATACAGCATTGGAGGAATTCCGGTCGTAGATGAAAATCAAATCTTAAAAGGAATTGTCACTAATCGAGATTTGCGTTTCGAAAAAAATAATTCTCGTTCTATTTTAGAAGTGATGACCACTGAAAATCTGGTAACTGCCGGAGAAGGAACAACACTTGAAGTAGCCGAAGGAATTCTGCAAAAAAATAAAATCGAAAAACTTCCTGTGGTAAACGCTGACTATAAATTGGTCGGGTTGATTACATTTAGAGATATTACAAAGTTAACGCAGAAACCAATTGCAAATAAAGATAGATTCGGTCGTCTTCGCGTGGCAGCGGCTTTGGGAGTGACTGCAGATGCTGTTAAAAGAGCGGAAGCTTTAGTGGCTGCCGGAGTTGACGCTGTCATCATCGATACCGCTCACGGACACACAAAAGGAGTAGTTGATGTTTTAAAAGCGGTTAAAAGCAAATTCCCAGAGTTAGACGTAATCGTTGGAAATATTGCCACGCCAGAAGCCGCTCAATATTTGGTTGAAAACGGAGCTGACGGAGTAAAAGTAGGCATCGGACCGGGTTCAATCTGTACAACAAGAGTTGTGGCGGGTGTTGGTTTTCCTCAATTTTCTGCGGTTCTTGAAGTTGCTGCGGCAATTAAAGGTTCAGGCGTTCCGGTTATTGCTGACGGAGGAATTCGTTACACAGGAGATATTCCAAAAGCAATTGCTGCCGGAGCTGACTGCGTAATGTTAGGTTCGCTTTTGGCAGGAACCAAAGAATCTCCAGGCGAAACTATCATTTTTGAAGGAAGAAAATTCAAATCATACAGGGGAATGGGTTCTGTTGAAGCCATGCAAGAAGGTTCAAAAGACCGTTATTTCCAAGATGTGGAAGACGATATCAAGAAATTAGTTCCAGAAGGAATCGTGGGAAGAGTTCCATATAAAGGAGAACTGTTCGAAAGCATGCTTCAATTTATCGGAGGTTTGAGAGCTGGAATGGGTTATTGCGGTTCAAAAAACATTGAAACTTTGCAAGAAACAGGACGTTTTGTGAGAATCACAGCCAGCGGAATTGGTGAAAGTCATCCTCATAACGTGACGATTACAAAAGAAGCGCCAAATTATTCTAGATAATAATTTTCAATTTATAAAAAAGCCGAAGTCTAAATTTAGATTTCGGCTTTTCTTTTATTCGGAGTTGTCTTTTCTTAAGCTGTCACTTTCCCAAGCGTGGTCTTCGGGACCAACAGGATTGAACAAATCGGTCTTGAAAAGCTGTTCTTGCATTTCAATTTCTTCCATTGCCGAAATCATAAAAGCTTTTTTATCGTGGCGTTTTTTGGCCAATCTAAATATTGCCTCCTCATCGTGTTTGATAAAATGTTGCCCTTGTCGTGTGGCAGAATAGCGACGATGTCCCATGAAAACCAAGGCGTCTACGCCGAGGTGAACCGCACTGTAAAGATTTTCTCGGTAAATGCTATCCAAGCCCATATCCACTAATTCAAACGCATCATTTCTATTTCTGGCTCTAGCCAAAATTTTTAAGTTAGGGAAATGTTTTTTCAATAATTCAATTACGATTAAATTCGCTGTGGGATTATCGATGGCGGCAATAAATAATTTCGCATTCTCACAGCCCGCCGCTTTTAATAATTCCAGTCGGGTGGCGTCGCCATAGTACACTTTAAAGCCCATTTTCCGGAGCAAATCCACTCGGTCAGAATCCATGTCGAGAATCGTGGCAGGAATTCCGTTGTTCTTTAAAAGTCGCCCAATCGTACTTCCAAAGTTTCCAAAACCAGCAATTATCACGTCATTATTTTCATTGATTTCATCATAATTGTCCGTTTTTTTCTCTTTCACTCCAAAATAAGGGTCAATCAATCGCTCGTTAATCAGAAGCAGAAAAGGTGTAGAAATCATGCTTATCGCGATAATCGCCATAATCTGATTTGCCAGCATATTTGGGATGATATTCAATTGCATCGAAAAACTCATAATCACAAACCCAAATTCTCCAGCCTGACTCAAACCAATCGCAAACAAAAAATTTTGGTCGATTCGCTTCTTGTATAATTTTCCTATCCCAAGAAAGACAAAAAACTTAATCATCGTCAAGATAAATCCGAAAATAAGAATGAAAGCTGGGTCATCAATAATCAATTGAAAGTTAATCGACGCGCCCACGCCAATGAAGAACAAGCCCAAAAGCAATCCCTTAAACGGAGCGATATCGCCTTCTAATTCATGCCGAAATTCCGAATTTGCCAAAACGACACCCGCCATAAACGCACCCAAAGCCGGACTCAATCCCACCAATTGCATCAAATAAGAAACCGACAAAACCAATAACAGAGCCGAAGCCGTAAACAATTCCTGCAATCGCGTTTTCGCCACCACATGAAGTAGCGGTACAATCAAAAACCGGCCTCCAATATAAATCGCCAGAATCGTTCCAACAACAATCAAAGTCTGCAACCAGCCGTCTAAATTGGATATTAAAGAATGGTGCAAATCATCGTCAGGAATCACATTGGAACCAGAAACCAGCAAGGGAATTATCGCCAAAATCGGGATTACAGCAATATCCTGAAACAGCAACACCGCAAAAGAAGAACGCCCCACAGAGGTCTGCGACAAGCCTTTTTCCTTTAAAGTCTGCAACACGATTGCCGTGGAAGAAAGTGCCAAAGCCAGCGAAATGGTCAATGCCGTCTGCCAATTCCAATCAAAAATTATCGAACAGCAAACAAAAATTACCAGCGAAGTAATCACCACTTGAAGCGAACCCATTCCCAAAATGAACCGTCGCATTTTCCAAAATTTGTACGGGTCTAATTCCAATCCAATCAAAAACAGCATCATCACCACGCCAAATTCAGCAAAATGCATCAAATCCTGACCTTCAGAACCAATAAATCCCAATACGAACGGCCCGATAATAATCCCCGAAAACAAATAACCCAAAATAGAGCTCAAGCCAATTTTCTTCGCAATAGGAACGCAAACCACGGCCGCCGCAAGGTAAATTATCGCTTGAAGAAAAAAGTTATTTTCCATTGTTTTCCACGGTTTTTATCCAGTCATTCAGGTAATTAAATTCGTGAATCTGTCTCACGTTCAGCTCTGTATTTTCAATATATTGCAGTAATTTGCCATATAAAATCCCATTTTCTTCATATTTTTCTTCATCCATTTTATGCGTTCCGTGCACCACAAACGGTGGCAAATAATCCATCCGGCACACTTTTGACGTTTGCTTAAAAGGTTCCAAAAGTTCTAAAATCGTATGATTTTCCCGACCTTCCGCGCAGTAATTTTCTTGGCTTCCACCAGTTGTAATCGTCTGAAAAATCAACTTATCCTGCAACGCCAGCCCATATTTTCCATACGCCCAGCCATATTCCAGAACCAAATCAATCCACTGTTTCAGCAACGGCGGACAGCTGTACCAATACATCGGATGATGCCAAATCACCACATCGTGCAAGTTCAATAATTGCTGTTCTTTTTTCACATCAATATCAAATTCTGGATAATTTTCATACAAATCATGAAACGTAATATTCTCTGAATCAGGAATATGTTTCACCAAAGCCTTATTCGCCGAAGACTTTTCATATAAAGGATGTGCAAATAAAATCAGAATTTTGTTAGGCATTTTTCATTATTTTTTTGAAGCTATTTCCCGCTTTCCACTGCAATCTTTTTTCAAAACCGCTTTTTTTTCTAAATTAAAAACGAGCTTCCTTTGGTCGCTGTTTTAAATTTGAAAAAAATAGCGCTTTAAAAAAAAAGGATTTCCGCTACAATCGGGGCTATTGACGCACATTGTCGATAAACGTTGTGGCAACACGGTAGTTAAATATCCGAAAAAAAAGTAACATTCTCAAAAAAAAATCCCGAGATGAAATGAAACATTCCAATCTCGGGATTTTATATTTTGTCTTGGGTTACTAAACTCCCAGATAATTGCTCGGCGTAATGACCAACAACTCGTTTTTGATTTCATCAGAAACATCCAATGTTCCAATGAATTCGTGGATGGATTCTTTGTTCATCACAGAGTTTGTTCTGGTCAAGCCTTTCAAAGCTTCGTAAGGATTTGGGTAGCCTTCTCTTCGCAAAATCGTTTGGATGGCTTCCGCAACAACTGCCCAGTTTTTCTCTAAATCTTCTTCAAATTTTGGAGCATTTAAAAGTAATTTGTTCAAACCTTTAAGTGTTGCTTCAAAACCGATAATCGTGTGCCCGATTGGTACGCCAACGTTTCTCAAAACCGTAGAATCGGTCAAATCGCGTTGCAATCTCGACAAAGGCAATTTTGCCGAAAGATGCTCGAAAATAGCATTTGCAATTCCCAAATTTCCTTCCGAATTTTCAAAATCAATCGGGTTTACTTTGTGTGGCATTGCAGAAGAACCTACTTCTCCCGCTTTAATTTTTTGCTTAAAATAATCCATGGAAACATACGTCCAAATGTCTCTGTCCAAGTCAATTATAATCGTATTTATTCTTTTTAAAGCATCAAAAAATGCTGCGAAATGGTCATAATGTTCAATTTGTGTTGTTGGAAATGAATGTTGCAATCCTAAATTTCCTTCCACAAATTTTTTCCCGAATTCCTTCCAATCGATATTTTTATACGCTACGTGATGTGCGTTGAAATTTCCTGTCGCACCGCCAAATTTAGCCGCAAAAGGAATGTTGAAAAGCAAGCGCATTTGTTCTTCCAAACGTTCTACGAAAACGGCTATTTCTTTTCCCAAGCGAGTAGGAGAGGCCGGTTGTCCGTGCGTTCTTGCCAGCATCGGAATGTCTTTCCATTCCACGCTCAATTCTTTTAATTTCGAAGTCAACTCAATTAACGACTTTAAATAAACTTCCTGAAAAGCTTCTTTGGTAGATAACGGAATCGCCGTGTTATTGATATCTTGTGAAGTCAGTCCAAAGTGGATGAACTCTTTATATTCGGATAAACCCAATTTGTCAAAAGCTGTTTTGATGAAGTATTCCACCGCTTTTACGTCGTGGTTTGTTGTTTTTTCAATGTCTTTAATGGCCTGCGCATCTTCGGTTGAGAAATTTTTATAGATATTTCTCAAGTTTTCGAACAACGAAGCGTCCACATTTTTCAGTTGTGGCAAAGGAATTTCGCATAAGGAAATGAAATACTCGATTTCCACCAAAACACGATATTTAATCAATGCTTCTTCCGAAAAATAATTGGATAGTGATTTTGTCTTGCTTCTATATCTTCCGTCGATTGGCGATATAGCGTTTAATTCTGTTAAAGTTGTCATTTTGTGTTGTTATTCAGGTAAGCGCAAATATACTTTATATGAGCGAAGTATAAAAGATTTTTGCCCATTGGATTTGTAAATTGTGCCGTTTTTAGGCAATTATTTCGCCATTAATTTTTCCTTTAAAATTCTCATTCCCTCAGAAGCCGTTTCTGCAATAATTTCCAGCGGATTTCTCACGTTTAAGATTCGTGCTGGTTTTAAATCGATATAAAATAATTCAGCTTCCGGTTTGGCAAAATCAATCAAACCTGCAGCAGGGTAAACTTGCAAGGAAGTTCCAATTACAATTAAATAATCCGCTTGCATCACAATTGGAATTGCTTCTTCCAAAGCAGGAACCGCTTCGCCAAACCAAACAATGTGCGGACGCAGCTGGTTTCCGTTGTCATCAAAATCACCTAGATTGATATCTTCAGCCCAATCTAAAATGTGCTTTTCATTTTTTGTGCTTCTAGCTTTCAGCAATTCGCCGTGAAGGTGCAAGACGTTTTTGCTTCCGGCTCGTTCGTGCAAATCATCTACATTTTGAGTGATGATAGTTACGTCGAAATCATCCTGCAAATCGGCTAAAATCTCGTGCGCGCGATTCGGTTTTACTTCTTTAAGTTGCTGTCTTCGTTTGTTGTAAAAATCCAAAACCAATTCTTGGTTTTTTCGCCATCCTTCTGGTGACGCGACTTCCATGACGTCATGCCCTTCCCAGAGTCCGTCAGAATCTCTGAAAGTTTTGATTCCGCTTTCGGCACTGATTCCGGCGCCTGATAAAACGACGATTTTCTTTTTCATAAGCTTAAAATTAAAAAACGCCCTATTTGAGTTTTCAAATAAGGCGTTTTAAAGGTATAAAAATTATTGGAAATTATGCTTTTCCTAAAGTGTAGAGTTGCTCCAGCGTCGGTGATGCGCTTCCGCCTGCCGGCTCTAACGTAATTCCGAAGGCTTCCGCTTCGTCAGTATTTTCAACAGTAAAGATACGGTTCGCGTTTCCTTTGAAATTTTCCAAAAGACCAATGCTTTTCGGTGTCAACGGATTTAATTTCAACGCCCAAACTTGGTACACCATTCCTTCAGGAGGCTCCGGCAGGCCGGCAGCGTCGATGTGAACGGCTTTTGTGTTGGTATTCCAATAGGCTTTGGCAAATGATGACGGCGAAATTTCTTGACCGGCCAAAGCGATTACTGCGTTATTATTATCACGAACCACAGAAAGTGCCGTTTCAGATTCCTTATTTTGCAATGTCAAATCCACAACAGACTTTTGCAAATCACTTTTTTGTTTTTCAACATTGACAATCTGTGTATCTTTTTCTTGCAACTTTTGGTATTGGTAACCCACGCCAATCAGCAATAAAATTGAGGCGGCACAAGCCAGATATAAGAAGATATTTGATTTCTTTGGCGCGATATCCACAACGCCATGTTTCAGCATCAAAGCCTTGCGAATCCTGTCGTAATTTTCAGCAGAAAGGAACGGCGAAACGCTTTCGGAAAAGTTGATAATCGCTTTTTCGATGGATATAATTTCGGCTTTTATCTCGGGGTCGTTTTCAGACATTTTAGTCACCTCACTGAATTCAGGCTCTTCTAACTGCCCAAAAACGTAGAGTTCTAAAATACCAGAGTCTATATATTCTTGTTTATCCATTATACTTGTAAAAATTTTCTTAAATCATTAATGCAATTTCTGTTTTGGGTCTTCACAGTGCCAAGCGGAATTTGTAGCTCCTCAGAGGCTTCCTGTTGCGTGTATCCTTTAAAGAATAAAAGGTCAATGATTTGAATACATTTTGGCTTTAATTTTTTGACAAATTCCCGAATTCCGATGGAGTCGATTTTATTCGTTAACTTGTTACTGTCATCTAAGAGATGTACGAAATTATCAGACGAAAGGTTTTTTTGTTTGTTATTGTAACCTTTGGAACGAAGCTTGTCAATCGTAGTGTTTCGGGCAATATTAAGAATCCAGGTATAAAAACGGCCTTTACTTTCATTATAAGTATCGATGTTTTTCCAGATTTTAACGAAGGTTTCTTGAAGCACATCTTCGGCTTCTTCATGATTGCGAACCAGATTGTAAATGACAGCATAAAGACTTTTTGAGTACATATCATACATTAATGTAAACGCTCTCTCGTCTTTTTTGTAAATTTGTGGTAGTAATTCTTCTTGAGTCATAGCTTATGTTTAGCATTGCCAATTTAAGAAAACTATTTTATATACCAATAAATTTATGAAAGAAAACCCGTCAGAAACTGAATATCTTGCTTATTTAGAGGAATTTATAACCGAAAACAGAAAAAATAAGTTCTTGAAAGTTTTAGAAAAGCGAACCAATCATTTTACCGTGGCTGTGGAAGACGTTTTTCAATTGCACAATACCAGTGCGGTGATGCGCAGCTGTGAAGTCTTTGGAATCCAGAACCTGCACGTCATTGAAGAAAAATTTGGAAAAAGCATCGATAAGGAAATTGCGATGGGCGCTCAGAAATGGGTGGATGTAAATCGTTATGATTCTAATATTTCTTGCGTAAAAGCGTTGAAGGCAAAAGGATACCAAATCATTGCCACCACGCCACACGAGAACGATTGTCTTTTGGACGAATTTGATATCACCAAACCTTCTGCGATATTTTTTGGCACGGAACGCGACGGATTATCGGAAGAAGTTATGAACGAAGCCGACGGTTTTCTGAAAATTCCAATGGCCGGATTTACCGAAAGCTTGAACATCTCGGTTTCTGCTGCGATAATCATTCAGAGCCTCATGAGCCGTCTTCATAAATCAGATTTAGACTGGCATCTGTCTGAAGAAGAAATCATTACGCTCCGTTTAGCCTGGACAAAGAGTTCGATTAAGGATATAAAAAGGATAGAGCAGCGCTACAAGGAAATTAATAATCTTGTCTAGTTTTTTTGGAGCGAAAGGTTCGGGATTTATCAGTGATGGCAATTCCCGCTTTCCGTTGCAATTTTTTGTGCCGAACCCCGGCACAAAAAGATTTCCTCGCCAATCGGGGCTAGGGGAGAAACCATTTTTATTGTCAGGAAATGTCACGACCAATATTGTCGACAAACTTTACATTTATCTTTTTCCTTTCAAAATCTTATATTCTTCATAACACTCATTAATCGCATCCATAATCTGAAGGTCGTTTGCGGTTTTGATGAATGATTCAGAGTAATTGCAACGTTCCAAGATTTCGGCAATTTCCTTAGGTGTAACGCCTAATAATGCGCCCAAGGTCTCCCTGTCAAATTTTGAAGCCAGCAGATTTTTCACCGCATCGTCCTTTTTCATTTCCTTCATTCTTTTCAATTCCGTTGGTTTTTTTCCAAAGAAATTGTAAAGCATATCCGCAGGATTGAAAATGGAACCCATGACTTTTGAAAACGCATTTGGCGCGCTTTTCCCCACTTCATATCCGGCGGTCAAGCCATTAATGCTGTAGC
>Ga0247810_10000846_pt1 | contig 24463 bp, 16 predicted proteins | sample UWRJL119311C1_FD_179918 | JGI IMG/M metagenome (GOLD analysis project Ga0247810, IMG submission 179918) | Plant litter microbial communities from Arlington Agricultural Research Station in Wisconsin, United States - UWRJ-L119-311C-1 | ecosystem: Environmental > Terrestrial > Plant litter >... | reverse complement strand
TTTTCCTAAAATCACTTGACGTTTCAATAAATTTTCCTGGATTGGCTTGACATGTGGCGCTGCGTGTCTGTATTGTGGAGTTTTAAGATCACAGCTGAAATGGGGCCTCAGATAATTATATTTTTCAATTGCCTGATCTACATTTTGCTTGGCGGCGTTAAAAGATTCGAAAGTTGACCTCAGTCCAAATTCGGTCTTCAGTATACCATTGATTCGCTCTGCAATGGCATTGTCGTAGGGGCTTCCACTTTGGGTCATGCTAATATGAAGCCGATGTTGCTGCAGTAACTCTACATATGCATTGCAACAATATTGTATACCTCTGTCCGAGTGATGTATCAATGGCCTCTGTGGGTAAATTCTGCCGTTCAGTGCCATTTGTAAAGCTTTAATGCAGCTATCAGCTTTTAAGTCACGACTGAGGTTATACCCCACTATTTTTCTCGAATAGGCATCAGTAACCAATGCCAGATAAAGAAACCCCTTTTTCATCCTGATGTAGGTGATGTCACTCACCCAGATCTCTTCCGGCATCAGCGCCTCTCCCTGATTGACCAGATCCGGAAACTTCTTGAAAAGGTGATTAGAATTAGTGGTAGTCATATAACTTCGTCTTCTCTTTATCAGCAATCCGTTTTCACGCAGTAATTGAAAGAATGCATCACGGCCAATACTTAAATGATGATCCTGCAGGTGTTTCTCCACCATAACACGCAATTTTATCGCTCCTAATTTTGGTAAATCAGTCCTGATTTTACGCACCTTTTCCAATATCAGCCCTTGTTTAAGCTCCTTTTTCCCCTGATGCTGCTGAAGGTCATACCAGCCCTGACGACTTTTACCAAACAGTCCGCAAATGTATTTTAAAGATAAATGGCAATAAATATCTTTCATTTGGCAGACAGTTTGGTACCAGGCTTTTTTAGGATATCCACCCCCATTTCCCGCTCAGCATTGCTCAGCAACAGCTCTAAGGCTGTTATTTTTAAACGTGCAGCAGCTAATTCTTTAGCTAATTGATCTGGTGCGGGTAAGTGTACAGAAGAACTTTGAGGTTCTTCTGTACAATCTGGCTGGTGCTTTCTGTACCAATGCATAAAATGATACATCGTAGTGATATTTATACCATATTTTTGAGCAACTTGAAGCTGGCTCAAATTACCTTCCAGATAGTCGCGCGCTACCGCGATTTTAAAACTGTCATCATAGATGGTTAACCGACCACCTTTTGATCCTTTTCTTGGCTTTTCCATACTTGTTTAAATTTAAGGGTTAACCTAAACTTTGTCAAGTGAAATCAGGAATAGACAACTGTCCGAACGCTTCCCGGACTGTCTTATACCGGAAAAACCTGACGTTTTCGATTAAATAATTATTTCTTTTTCCCGATTTCACCTGACATCGTGATTTATTTTCCCGATTAGAACTGACGCGACTATTTTTTCGTTCTACGAAGGCGTGTCTGTACTACGGGCTTTGGAGGTCACTGCCTTATATAGAAAAAACTTTACTGTATTATCCAACTGTAAAGCTATAGGCATATCAGGCTGCAAAAGCAAACCGGGCAAAAAAGATCACTTTTTGCCCGGTCAGTTGGTGTTACTTAAATTTATTTTTAAGCGCTTCCAGTTTAGTTTGCAAATCACCCTCAGGCTGAGGCTTAGATTTAGCAGGCTGAACTTTATTTTTAAACGCTTGTGGCCTTTTATTAGTTTCGGCCGAAGTATCAGTCTTTCTTACAAGCGGCGTTCGCTCAGGTCGCTGATGAGCAGCAGCTTTGGGTGCATTTTCACTTTTCATAGATAGCGAAATCCGTTTCCTGACAACATCGACTTCTTTAACTGTTACTTCCACCTTCTGGCTCACTTTAACAACATCACCGGGATTTGCGACAAACTTATCTGCGAGCTGACTTGTATGCACCAAACCATCCTGATGTACACCGATATCAACAAAAGCACCAAAATTGGTAATATTGGTAACGATACCGGCCAGTTTCATTCCCACTTTCAGGTCGCCAATCTCATTAACACCATCTGTAAAGCTGAATGCTTCGAACTGCTCCCTTGGATCTCTGCCCGGTTTGGCCAGTTCACTCATAATATCATTTAAAGTAGGCAAACCGACATTTCCATCAACATATTGCTGTAGCTTAACTTGTTTTTGCAGCTGAACATCTTTTAAAAGATCATTTACAGAATGTCCCAGGTCTTTTGCCATTTTGTTCACCAAAGCATAACGCTCAGGGTGTACACCACTTGCATCAAGAATGGAAGCAGCATCCCTGATCCGTAAAAATCCAGCTGCCTGTTCATAGGCCTTATCACCTAAACGCGGAACTTTTTTCAAACTCTCGCGGTTTTTAAACGCCCCATTTTCGTTTCTATAAGTAACGATATTCTGTGCAAGCTGTGGTCCAAGTCCGGATACATAAGCCAAAACCTGTTTAGATGCTGTATTCAGTTCTACACCCACTGCATTTACGCAGCTCATTACAGTATCATCCAAAGATTGCTGTAATTTAGCCTGATCAACATCATGCTGATACTGTCCTACCCCAATAGACTTTGGATCAATCTTAACTAATTCCGCTAAAGGATCCATCAACCTGCGCCCGATAGACACTGCACCACGTACGGTAAGATCCTGAGTGGGAAATTCCTCGCGTGCCACTTCAGAAGCAGAGTAGATAGATGCACCATTTTCATTAACCATCACAACCAGTACTCCGGTCAGATTCAGGTTTCTAATGAAAACTTCTGTTTCTCTGCCTGCAGTACCATTTCCGATCGCAATCGCTTCTACTTCATGTTTAGTACATAATTTCTGAATACTTTCTGCTGCTGCTTTGATATTCCCCTGCCCGGTATGAGGGTAAATGGTTGTATTTTCTAACAGCTTACCCTGCCTGTCCAGACAAACTACTTTACATCCGGTACGGAAACCCGGGTCAATGGCAAGCACATTTTTTTGACCCATTGGCGCCGCAAGTAATAATTGTCTTGCATTTTCTGCGAAGACACGTATCGCTTCTTCATCTGCTTTTTGTTTAGCCAGCAGGCGAAGTTCAGTTTCCATTGCAGGCCCAAGCAAACGTTTGTAACTATCATGCATTGCCAGTTCCACCTGTTTTGAGCTGGCATTTGCACCCTTGATAAAGTGTTTTTGTAAAATATCAATAGCTCCGTCCTCTTCAGGTGTAGCTTCTAACCTTAAGATCGATTCATTTTCTCCGCGGCGCATGGCAAGGATCCGATGCGAAGGGGCACTTTTAACGGGCTCTTCCCATTCAAAATAATCCTTATATTTTATTCCTTCTTCTTCTTTCCCTTTGATCACAGTAGATTTGATCACAGCTTTTTGCTGAAAGTACTTCCGCATATCGGTACGCACCTCCAGGTTTTCATTGATCATTTCTGCAATAATATCCCTTGCACCAGCCAAAGCATCTTCCGTAACATTCAGTCCAAATTCAGCATTAATGTATTTCCCGGCTTCATTTTCCGGATTTAACTTGCCTTGCTCAAAAATTGCCAGCGCAAGAGGCTCCAGGCCTTTACGTCTTGCCTCAGAGGCACGGGTTTTCCTTTTTGGTTTGTATGGAAGGTAAATATCTTCGAGTGCAGTAATATTATCTGCCGCATTGATCTGCGCTTCCAGTTCGGAGGTAAGTTTCTCCAGGGCAAGCAGTGCTTTTAAAATTGCTTCGCGTCGTTTATCGAGGTCCCGCAATTGCTGAAAGCGGTCTCTCACGGCTGCGACTTGTACTTCATCTAAACTTCCGGTAATTTCTTTACGGTAGCGGGAGATGAAAGGTACAGTTGCCCCTTCGTCTAATAACTCAATCGTTGCAAGGACTTGCTTTTCTGTCACTGCTAATTCCGCAGCAATAATTTTTGAGTGCATACTCATTTGATATATCGTGATAATTTATTAGTAAAAATAAAAATAGCTGGTGGATAAAAACGTAACCTATGTCATCAAAATTCTAAAAAAAACTCACAAAAAAACAGAAGTAAAGGTTCAAAATGATAAAAATGACAGTAAAAAAAAATCCCGCAGGTGTTGACCAGCGGGATATATATTATTGTATTAAAAATAGTTTATTTTGTTACGTACATCACTTCTTTTACTGCTTTCACAACGCGTTCTGCGTTAGGTAAGCTAGCAGCGATCAATGTAGGGGCATACGGAAGAGGCACATCAGCACAAGTGATACGCAATACCGGAGCATCCAGGTGATCAAAAGCATTTCTTTGTACGTTAAAAGCAATCTCAGAAGAAATAGAAGCTAAAGGCCATGCTTCTTCTACAATTACCAAACGGTTAGTTTTTTTAACAGATTCAATGATCGTTGCATAATCAATAGGACGCACAGTACGTAAATCGATTACTTCTACATTGATACCTTCTTTTGTTAACTCTTCTACTGCAGGATTAACTACACGTGTTAACATTTTTCCGAAAGTAACAATAGTTACATCAGTACCTTCTTTTACAACTTTCGCTTTTCCGATTGGAATGTAATATTCATCTTCAGGAACTTCACCTTTGTCACCGTACATTACCTCAGATTCCATGAAGATAACCGGATCAGGATCAAGGATAGCAGATTTTAACAATCCTTTAGCCTCGTAAGGTGTAGAAGGGATAACAACTTTTAAACCAGGACAGTTTGCGTACCAGTTTTCAAAGTTTTGAGAGTGCTGCGCACCTAACTGACCTGCATTACCTGTAGGTCCGCGAAATACAGCAGGGATAGAAAACTGTCCGCCACTCATCGATAAGATCTTAGCTGCACCGTTTATAATCTGATCAATTGCAACCAAAGAGAAGTTGAATGTCATAAACTCTATGATTGGAACTAATCCATTCATTGCAGCACCGATACCAATTCCGGTAAATCCCAGCTCAGCAATTGGAGTATCGATGATACGTTTGTCTCCAAACTCATCAAGCATACCCTGACTAACCTTATATGCACCATTGTATTGCGCAACTTCTTCGCCCATTAAGAAAACGTTTTCGTTCTTACGCATTTCTTCGCTCAAAGCTTCACGCAAAGCTTCTCTAAATTGAATCTCTCTCATTGTATATTCAAATAATAACTGTGGCAAATATAACTATTGTATCGTAATAATAAAGTAGTGTTTTAATTACAATACCCAACCGGGACAAATAAATACAAAATACTGTGAAAACAGCTTTTCGGAGTCATTAATTTCCACAAAGTGATAAGTAAGGGCAGTATTTACAGTTATCTGCGACAGTTGTATGTCCGAAAGGCACTTGTGGATCAAACAATTCTTCCAATTTTACTTTTAACAGACTACTAAAATCCGCCTTTAATCCTTCTAAATGTTCGGCTTGCAGATGAACCCTTTTCCTGGTTTCAAAAGAATGAAAAAGGGTGCCTTCTTTCCTCATTTTTCTGATCAGATACAAGTTTGGTTCCATCCCGCTGATTCCCTTGGCCTGTTCGTAAACATATGTATAGAATAATGTCTGTACCAATGCCTTGTTGCTTTTTCCCGATTCGCCGTCAAAGATGTCTTCGAGAGAAGCATATTGCAGTTCGTCCCTTCCGGTTTTATAATCTACCACCCTGGTTACGCCCTCTCTTTTATCCACCCTGTCGATAATTCCAAAGAGCGTTAACTGCCTTTCTACCCCCCCGATACTAATCTTAAAAGGAATTTCATCCTTGCTTTCCAGATCGAGCACCGAAAAGGGGGCCATGTTTTCATCATGATCTAGAATCACATTTGCATATTCCGCAACAATAGCTAGCACTACCTGCTGCATTCCGTTATGGGTAATCACTTTATGCTCGTCATCAACCATTATTTTCGAAAAGGCAATTTTACAAAGCTTACTGATGTCTTTTCTATTCGCTTTGATACGTTCGCGCGTGATGTAAGGACTCTCTGTTTTCAGTATACCGTAAAATTGTTCGAGTACATAGTGGAGCATGGAGCCGATATTGTTGGCTTCCAGGTTTTCTGTAAGTTTTTTGGGCTCTTCTATTTTTGCAATGTATTTATAGAAAAACTGGGTAGCGCAATTCATATAGGTAGTTAGCGCAGTAGCGGATAAACGGAGCTGAGGATCTTGTTTATCCAGATACAAATGCAATCGCCTGAGTACTTCACCTTCTTTTTTAATATCAGCATGGGCATGATGCGCAATAGCGATTGCCTGTTCATGATCGTAATATTTAAAGGTATAGCCGCTTTCAAATTCCAGCTGACGTAAAAAACGACTTGGTTCACCGGTATTATTATCATCTCCCTGCCCGTTGTAAACAAGGCTTATTTTCCGGGAGCGCTGTAATAAACGATAAAACATGTAGGCCGAAATGGCATCCTGGTTTTCAATCACGGGAAGTCCGTATGCCCTGCGGATACTATCCGGGATAAAACTTGGAGAAACGCTGACTTGCGGCAGTATCCCTTCGTTTACACCTAATATATATACATGGTCAAAATCAAGGCTCCTGCTTTCGAGTAAACCCATCACCTGTACCCCCTGCAATGGTTCTCCTGTCAGCGGAACAGAAATGCCCTGGATCGCTTTCTGCATCAGTGATAATACAAATGGCAGGGGAAGATCTGCGGTAAACTCGGTTAAGGTATCATGCAGACGGTTTAACTCTTTGATTGTCGCAATAAAAAGGTCTGCTTCTGTCTGTTTTAATGTTTTTTCTGCAAGTTGCTGCTGAAGGATAAAACGAAAGACTTCCTGAAGGCTGACGATAGCGAGGGCTCCTGAGTCTCTTTTGGTAAAGAACAGGGCTGATAGTTCTGCTGATTTTTGTAATACGCCCAGCTCCACTTCAACCAATTGCTGGTCTAAAATATCTTTTTGCAGTTGATTGCGGACTTCAGGAGAAAGGCCAACCAGCGGATGAGAGAGAAATGCTTCTACCTCCCTGTAATACACTGTTTCTTTTTTTGTCGCGTTTAACTGGGATTGTACACCTAACCAGATATCGGCCAGCCCAAAAATTGACGTAGCCAGTAAAGGGTACCCCATCGTAACATTTAGTTTTACCTCTTCCTGTCCGTTTTCAGCCTGATAATGTGTAGGTATAGTCTGCAAGACAGGTAACAAGAGACTTTCATCGGCAAGGATCAATGCAATTTTGCCGGCATTATCCAGCGCATCCAGCATCGGATAATCTTGTTCCAGTTCTTTTTGTAAAATCTTCGCTTGCGCAGTCTGTCCCTGCGTTTTATAGACTTTTATCTCTTTTTTTTCTGAACGGATCAGCTCGCGGCTCTCGCCCAGTGCATTTGGCAAACCAATACGCTGTATATTTTTTCTTAAGAACAAGCCCGCTTCCTGGGTGTCGTCGTCCATATAATAACTATCGGTATCGAAGTAAAATAAAGCTTTCTCATCCTGGCTCCATTTTTTAAAGATCACCGCTTCGGCATTACTCAATGCATTAAATCCGGCGAATATCATTTTACCTTTTTCAAAGTCATTGATAAAATCAGGCTGCTCTGCTTTACCTGTAGCCAGTTTTCTATAAACATGCGCCATTGAGGTGAGGCCTTTCGATTTTAATGCTTCATGAAAACCGCGGTAAAGATTGGGCATCCGGCGCCACATCCGGATAAACTGTTCCTGGTGGTTCTTCTGCTTACCCGAAGAAAAGGAAGTCCAGAATTGCTCTAAAAACGACTGCTGCTCTGGGGTAAGGTGCTGAAAGTTCTTTTCAATCACAGCGATATCTTCCAGTTCTTCGAAAAGCTGATCGGCATCAACGAGGTCGTTATCAATCTGTGAAAAATCGCTCAGGATGATTCTGGCCACTGGATAAAAAACATCAGGATTGATAGGTTTAGCACCTTCTTTCCTGAGCAGCTCATTGTATTGCTGATAAAGCGTAAAAAACTGGGTAAAACTATCTGCTACCTGTAAATCTGTAGACAGCGCAAAAAATTCCTGGATCGTGAAAAATGAAGGACTCCAGAAGGGCTTTCCTATGACCTGTGCCAGGTGATCCTGTAAATAGGCCACCGGACGTTTATTGTTAAATATTACCGCAGCATGATGCAGGTCTTGTCCTGTCCGCGCAACAAGGTCTTCTGCAACTTCTCTTAAAAATGCTTTCATGCTTTTAAACTAATTTCAATTCGCCGCTACGGGCATAAAATAAATAAGTACTAACAGTGGGATAACCCATTTCCTGAAGGAGCTCCCGATAACCATGTACCTGTTTAATGTGTGCCGGGCTTTCCTTCTGTGTAAACTTATAATCGATTACGATTACCTCGTTATCTGAAAACAATACTTTATCCGGACGATAACTTTTCCCGGAACGGTCGATAATACTTTTTTCGCTTACACTTTGTCTGCTATTGTTCAATAACTGCTGCAGCGCTTCGTGCTGCAAAACATTTACCGCCTGTATTTTTAATTCCGAAAGCTCTTCCTCTTTGAAAAAACCTTCACTGAGCATTTGTGCAAGTACAAGGTCGAGTCCCTCGCTGTCTTCGGCACGGGCCAGAACCTCGTGTAAAATACTTCCCTCCCTGCCCGCACTGTTATTCCCCAGCATATCCAGCTCCCTTCTTTTCAGGTCACTGTTAAAAACTGCGGTCAGCCGTTCTGAGGTAGGATAAGATAAAAGGTTAATTGATTCTGGTCTTTCTATAGCAGAACTGTCACCACCCCCCTTTTTTACTACAGGTTCATCTACCAGGAACTGACCTTCTTCAGAGAGCTGGTCTTCAAAAATCCTGATCAGCAGATCACCAATAGTACTGATCCCTTCAGATTTTTTTCCAAGGCTGCTGATATATAAATATTCTTTAGTCCGTGTTGTAGCTACATATAACATGTTTAACGCATCCATATTGTTATACAGCAGTTCTTCATAATAAGAAATGGCAACCGAGGATTGTCCGAGGCTCGAATTATATTTTAAAGGTATGCGCTGAAGCTGGTGATATGGTGTATTTGCCGCCGGCACCCAGAATATCGTATTGATCTTCCCGTTGATATCCCAGTTACAAAAAGGGATCATGACCACCTTAAAAGCAAGTCCTTTAGATTTATGAATCGTAATTACCTGTACCGCATCTGCGCTTTCAGAAGAAGGAAGAGTTTTCCGGCTCCCCTCTTCATCCCAATATTTAAGAAAGGAGGTGATGCCCTTCTCTCCCTGCCTGCCTATATTGCCGGCCAGGTCACGCAAGGCAAAGAGGTACGGCAGCTGTAATCCGTGCTTAGCTTCATTTAATCTATATGCAGAAATTAGTTTTTCCAGCAGTTCCGGTAAAGGCTGTTGCATCCAGCTGCGCCAAAACGTACATAAATCTGCCGGCAGCAAGCCCGGTAATTCTCCGAGTGTTTTCTTTTTTAAGTCGAACAAATCTGCCGGGTTCAATACCCGTCCTTCCAACTGCGCATATAAACTGATGCAATTTGCTTTATATAAAGCGGTATTTTCTGGCAAACCTGCCATCACCTTAAGCGTATCGATCAGGATTTTTACTGCTATATTATTTTCAATCAGCAACGCTTCGCCAGAGATCACATTAATATTGTTCTCCATCAACGCATCTACAACGGCTATAGCTTCTGCATTGGAACGGACCAACACACAGGCATCACCTGCCTGGTATCTTTTTTCCACAACCAGCAGGCGATGCAGTGTTTCTACCATTTTTCGCAATGCTTCGGTTTTAAAGCTGGTTTTGTTTAATGCTGTACCACTACTATCAGTTTTTAACACATTAAAATCAATTGCCCCGCCAGATGGAGTTCTTGGAGTGATCTTCTGGGTCGATTCGGCATAAACATCAGTCATGATGTGATCAAACCCCTGCTCTGCCCACCAATCGGTCAGTTCGATATTCGTAGCCTGTCCGATCACCGTTTCATTGATATTACGCTGCATTAAAATCGGCAGTGCTCTAAACAGCGAATTATTAAAGCTGATAATATGTTCCGTACTCCTATAGTTCTCTTCGAGATTGGCATCTGTTACATAGGTATGACCGATATCTTTTTTCGCCTGTTGGTGCAAAATATTCCAGTCGCCATTACGCCACCGGTAAATTGATTGCTTCACATCCCCTACAATCAGATGGTCGATCAGTGTCCCATTCGCCTCCGCCATCGCATTTTTAAGCAGGGGCTTAAAATTCCCCCACTGGTTGGAAGAAGTATCCTGAAACTCGTCAAATAAGAAATGCCTATACCGGCTGCCGGTTTTTTCCCAAATAAAGGCCGGGTTATCATCATCCTCCCCGGTAATGCCTTTTAACAGATTTTGTGCATCACTGATCAGCAGGTTTCCGCTTTCTTCCCTGTAAGTTTTCAGTAAAACTGCCATTTCCTGCATTAACCGCAGGTAGTATAAATTTTTGTTAAAAGCCTGGGCAAGGATATATTCGGGTAACTGATCTATATAACTTGTATTTAGCTCACGAATTACCGGGTTTAACGATTCATATAATGAAGTATCCGATCCGGGCTTAAACCATTCTTCGGGTTCATCAATTAATTTGGTCAGGCTATCCACCTTATCCAGATCTCCCGCAGCAATTTTCTTCAGGTTATTGAGCGGCGAACGTGATTTCCCTTTTAGGTGATCCGGGTTATGGCCAGAAGATTCAAACAGCTCCATCGCCTTTGCCGACAATTGATTTACCATTTCCTCAAAAGAAGAAATCTGTTTTTTAGTTTCCTTGCCGTAACTACCGAAGAGTTCATTCAGATCATTCTCCTGCCCCAGTAACTGCATCGCATTATCAAAAGGCTGGTACCGCTCTTTAAAAATTTCTCCCGCAAGGTCTGTCAGCTCTGTCCTGTAATTCCAGCTGATATTATTATTTATCCTGTCCAGTGCCAGGTCGATGATCCACTTCAACAAATTAGGATTGTTATCCAATTGTTTATCTAAGCGGTCGGCCAGGTCATTTTTCACCTTCTCAAAATTCATTTCCAAGGCATAGCCGGAATCCAGGCCCAGCTCAAAAGCAAAACCACGGATTACCTTCTGCACAAAACCATCTATTGTACTTACCGAGAACCGACTGTAATCATGCAGTATCCTTTTATATATACGTTTCGATCTTTCCCGCAAACTTACCGCATCAAGGTCGGGATGTGCCTGTAAAACCAGATTACTATAATCTTTCATCCCTTCATCACCGGTCGCAAAGCCCTTAAGCACTTCCATGATGCGGGATTTCATCTCTTCTGTCGCCTTATTGGTAAAGGTCACCGCCAAAATCTCCCTGTATTTGGTTTCACCAGACAATAAGAGTGTTAGGTAATGCGCGGTAAGGCTAAATGTTTTACCGGAGCCTGCAGAAGCTTGTAATATTTTTAGAGGTTGAGGCATGAGGTGAAGTTAGGACATATTTAGAAGAAAACGGGACAATTGTCACCTAAAATATAGTCTACCATATTAATAGACAATTTTAGATTACGATTACAATTTAATCGCATCAATTCAATACATTTACTTTATAAAATTTCAGTATGAAACCATCATGACTTTACAGCTCACAATAGTAATGAGAAAATTATGACAGCTTCATCACCCTTAAAACCGCCTAAGGCAGCTAGAAAACAATAAGTAATTCTTATAAAACAAATATTTACTGATGAAAAGATTCTCTATGATCCTGTTTGCCTTTCTGGCAATTACGAGTACTTCATTTGCGCAGCAAAAAACGGAAGACAAAAAAGAAGAAGTAAAGATATATAACCCGGGTGCAGATGCAAGGGCTGATATTGATGCTGCCATTGCACGGGCTAAAAAAGCGAAAAAACATGTTTTTGTACAAGTTGGCGGAAACTGGTGTTCATGGTGTATTGCTTTTCATCACTTAGTAGACAACACACCTGCATTAAAAACATATTTAGATACTAACTATGAAACCGTACTGGTTAACTACAGTAAGGAGAATAAAAATGATGCTGTATTGGCGAGCCTGAACTATCCTGGTCGTTTTGGATTTCCCGTATTCGTGATCCTGGATGGAAAAGGTAAAGTGCTGCACATAGAAAATTCTGCCTACCTGGAAGAAGGTAAAGGGCACAGCGCGAAAAAGGTGACAGAGTTCCTGCAAAACTGGACTTACGCTGCTGTAGATCCTGCTACTTATACACCAAAGCCTGCCGCTTCAAAATAAAGGGCAGGCTTCGGGACTGTTAGCATTTTATTATTTACTTCCTAATATTGACGGATTTCCATTCCCGTCACCATATCTGAAAAACTGGTTAACTGTAACCGGCAGTTTTCCAGTTGCGTCAAATTCATTTTTAATTACCGACGCTGCTGCTTTCTGCATGTAATCTTCTTTTTGATAAGCAACAAGTAATGATTTGCTCTTTTCAATTCCCGGCATACCAGACAAATTATATGGATTTGCGAATAATGCGAATACCGTATTGCGATCTGCCAGGCTGCTGATCATCATTTTAAGATCAGCACTTAAAACCATCCCATTTCCCGGACGGGCACGCGAATCATGAATGCCGACAATTACCTGGTCGCTGGCACCTATCTGCCCGATTACTTTTCCGATACTATTCGCATTTGCGGTTTTATCTAAATTCAGCAATACCGAGTTTTTATAAAAACCTGCAAGCTGCTGCTGAAATGGAGTAACATCCGGAGTGCCGATACTAATAATCACAGTCCTGATTTCAGGAGATAAGGCCTTGATGGGCCCTGCGCCATTCAGCAGTGTCATTGATGCATTGGCCAGTTGTTGCAGCAAAACTTTACTCTCAGGCCTGTTTACCTCTGCCAGTACATTTTGTTCAGTGATAGTATCTTTTTTATTTAAACCAGCCCAGTATTTTGCCATCAGGATCTTCTTCACACTCGAATCGATCCGATCCATTGTGATCCTATGATCCTTAATTGCTTTCCTCACCAATTTTACCGCTCTTGCGCTATTTTCTGAAAGTTCCAGAATATCATTTCCTGCAATCACTCCCAATACATCAGCTTCACCATCTTTAAAGTTTTTTACTACCCCTTTCATTTCCATCGCATCCGAAACAATCAGTCCCTTAAACCCAAGCTCGCCTTTAAGGATACCGGTAACAATAGGTTTTGATAAAGTAGAAGGAAGATTTGGTGTATCGTCCAGTGTGGGAATATTCATGTGGGCAATCATTACACCTGCAGCACCATTATTAATTAATTCTCTGAAAGGATAAATCTCCAGGCTATCTAAACGTGCTTTGGTAAAATTTAACTGCGGAAGATCGTAGTGGGAATCTACATCAGTATCCCCGTGACCCGGAAAGTGTTTGATACTTACTAATAGTCCCCCGTCTTGCATACCTTTCATATAAGCCGCGGCCTTAACAGCTACATTATATTTATTCTCCCCGAAAGACCGGTAATTGATAATCGGGTTTTTGGGGTTATTATTTACATCAACATCAGGAGCAAGATTCATCTGCATCCCTATTCTCTTAAAATCTTTAGCTACTTCCAGTCCCATTTTATAGATCAGCTCTTTATCCTGAACTGCACCAAGCGCCATTTGGTAAGGATAAGAAATTGTACTGTCTAAACGCATTCCTAATCCCCATTCACCATCTGATGCTATTAATAATGGTATGCGGGCAAGAGCCTGGTACTGGTTCGTTAAGATCGCCTGTCTTCCCGGGCCTCCCTGGAAAAAAACCAATCCACCGATACGTTCTTTTTTAATGACCATCCCTACAGAATCTTCATAAGCCTTCCCCAGGTTAGTATGTGCCCTCACAAAAAATAGTTGGGCAATCTTGTGTCTCCGCCTCATTTTATGAAAAACAGAATCTACCCATTCATTGGGTTCATCCAGCATTTGGATATAGGATTTGTTTTGTGCCTGAACGGAAAAAATGGTGGAGAGCAGGAGAATTGTAAAAATGTAAAAATGCTTTTGATTCATGGGATACCGGTCTTGTCGCATCAAATATAGTTAAATAGATAAAAGGGATTCAAATAGGCGGTATAAATCAACCATATAGGGCGTAAAACAAATTATCCAGCTACTTCAACTGGCTATATTGTATCAAATTTGATACAGTTAAATCACAGCAAAGTCTTTTAATAGTCATTGTACTGTAAGCCTACAGGTCATTTATAACTAACTGTATATCAACACAAACCAATTTACAAGTTAAAATAAGCCGATCCTCTTCTTTAAACTGGCACATTTCTTTCAATGCCCTCCCCGTTAAACTTAAAATGACAATTATGAAAAAGATATTTATTTTGGCTTTAGGCCTAATCGTTGGTACAACTGCTGCTAACGCGCAGGATATTAAATTTGGTGTTAAGGCTGGTTTAAACGTATCAGATATTATCAAGGGTGATGGTAACAATAATTTTGATACAAAAACCAAAACTGGATTTAATGCCGGTGTTACTTTAGAGATTCCATTGATTGCTGGTTTAGCTTTCACTCCCGAGGTGTTGTATTCACAAAAAGGTTATAAGCTTACTTATACAGCCGGGGAGTTTACACAAACTACTAACTTTATTGACGTACCGATTTTAGCGAGTTTTAAATTAGGAAGTAGCTTCAACATCGTTGCTGGTCCGCAGGTTTCCTTTTTATTGTCAACAAAAAACAAATTTGAGAATGGACTAGGTTCAGTAGAACAACAAAATGTAGAAGATGATTCAGATAGATTCAAGAAAAGCCTTGTTGGTGGTGTAATTGGATTTAGATATGATGTGAATGATAAATTTGATATCCACGGACGTTACGCTTTAGATTTTCAAAAAAATAACGAAAACGGTACAAATAACACTCCTGAATTCCGTAACCAAGTGTTCTCGGTTGGTGTAGGTGTTAAGTTCTAATAAGATATTTCCATATCCTATGGAAAACAAGCCCTGGCTTCTTTGAATAGAACCAGGGCTTTTTATTTGCACTCAACTGGCAATAAAGATATCTTATACATTTACCTTAAAACCGGCATAGAAAGATGGTCATACTTCTTGGTCCGTGTGCACCAAGTACTAACGACTGCTCTATATCTGCTGTTTTAGAAGGCCCGGCAATAAAAGTGCTGAAACCATAATCTGCATCCCCTATCACCTGATAAGCAGTGTGCATATCAGGAACAAGCGCAGCTACATCAACGATCATCACAATATGCTGTGTGATAAAAGGCAAAGCCCTTACGCCCATAAGATCTTCAGTTAGCCACAATGCAGAATTTTCCGCGACACCTAAACGGGGTTTGAAAATAGCGATATCCACATTTTCATAAGAATGCGGATCGGCATCCAGTATAAATGCAGGGATACCATCAGAAACAACTTCATCTACATTACTTAAAATACGTTTCGCATCCGGAAAATCTAAAGCGATCAGTCTTTTTATTTCTTCTGCGTCCGCTACTTCATAAACTTTACTGCCTATACCCTCTGCCATTGCTTTGAATTTCGCAGACAGATCGATAGTTTCGTCCTTTTCAAAAGAAAGGTCCGGCGGAAGCGGCACCAGTTCCGGTTGGTTTTGCTGCAGTGCAGCTAATATTTTATCTCTGCTCATCTTAAGAATTCTTCTTCACATTCTTTTTGTACCACTCACCGAATGACTCTGCCGGTGGTTCCGGCATCTCTCTGTGGATAAACCAGGGGTTGAATTTGTTATTTACTGCAAAAGGGATGTGTTTAAGTACCCATCTTCCTGCCTTACCAGCTGTACGGAAAACTGTTGGGGAAGAAAGCGTAAACGTCATCAGCTGCATGCCTATTTTTTTTGTGGTATCCGCATAGCCTTCTTTAACGATTACCTGTCTCCATTTATAGAGCTGCTGGTGAATATCAATCTTTACAGGGCACACATTAGAGCAGGAGCCACACAATGTTGATGCAAAAGGCAGGTCTGCATATTTCTTCATATCCAGGTTAGGCGCCAGAATTGCCCCGATTGGTCCCGCAATGGCAGTATGGTAACTATGCCCGCCGCTTCTGCGGTAAACCGGGCAAGTATTCATGCAGGCCCCGCAGCGGATGCATTTTAAAGAAGCCCTGAAATCTTCGCGTCCCATCTGTACCGTACGCCCGTTATCTACAATAACGATGTGCATCTCCTGCCCCGCTCTCGGTTTTTTAAAATGACTGGAATAGGTAGTGATTGGTTGTCCCGTAGCACTTCGCGTCAGCAAACGGAGGAATACACCGAGATGTTTACGCTGGGGAATGATCTTTTCAATACCCATACTCGCAATGTGTACATCAGCGAGGTGCGCACCCATATCTGCATTTCCTTCATTGGTGCAGACTACAAACTCACCTGTTTCCGCAATAGCGAAATTAACCCCTGTAAGTGCTCCTCTCCTGGTTAGAAAAGTTTCCCTCAGATGCTGTCGGGCAGTTTCTGTCAGGATTTGCGGATCAGAAGTCCCTGCGGGAACACCCAGATGGATATGGAACAGATCCCCGATTTCTTCCTTTTTCTTATGTATACAAGGCAATACGATGTGACTGGGCGGTTCTTTGGCAAGCTGCACAATCCGCTCTCCAAGATCCGAATCAATCACATCAATCCCCTGCTCTTCCAGGTATTCATTTAGATGGCATTCTTCCGTCAGCATAGATTTACTCTTTACCATCTGGCCGATACCGTTTCTTTTCAATATATCGTGCACAATACGGTTATGCTCCGCAGCATCTGCCGCCCAATGTACTACAATACCATTTGCCAAAGCATTCTTTTCGAACGTTGTCAGGTACCCGGCAAGTCCGGACAATACATTGTTTTTAATCTGAGAAGCCGTCTCCCGCAGTCTTTCCCATTCAGGAATGCTGTGGGCCGACTTATCCCTTTTCTGCCTTATCCACCACAGGGTTTCATCATGCCAGTCTACACGTGCTTCATCCTGGTTAAAGATTTCTGATAACTCGGGATGTGTTTTCGTTGCTTCATTCATAACCTGTCTTATTCGGCATTCAATATCTCTGCAATATGCAGTACTTTAACATTACTTTTCTCTCTCTTCAGGATACCTTCCATATGCATTAAGCAAGACATGTCTGCCCCGGTAATATATTCTGCACCATGCACCAGGTGATCTTTAACCCGGTCTTTACCCATTTTTGAAGAAACTGCTTCTTCTACCACGCAAAAAGTACCGCCAAAGCCGCAGCATTCGTCTTCCCTGCTCAGGGAGATTAACTCTAACCCTTCCACCTGTGATAATAATTGTTGCGGTTTAGAAAAATAGGGCGCGACCAATTCCGTCATCTGGGTAAGATATAGCCCCCGTTGACCGTGACAGCTCTGGTGCAAACCTACCTTATGCGGAAACTTCGCATGCAGTTCTTTTACCTTTAATATATCTACCAGGAATTCTACCAGTTCGTACACTTTATTCCGGATTCCTGTTGCCTGCACCTCTGCATGTTCCGAATGCAAATGATCTTTAACATGCAAAACACAGCTGCCGGAAGGGGAAACAATATAATCGAACTCAGCAAAATTATCAATGAACAGGTTATTGCAATCGCCAGTCAGGTGTTCAAACCCGGAATTTGCCATTGGCTGCCCGCAGCAAGTCTGCCCTGTCGGATAAGTGACATCTACCCCCAGCTTAACGAGCAGCTGATAGGTGGCGATACCCGCATTCGGATAAAACTGGTCTACATAACAAGGTATAAACAATCCCACTCTCATATCTTCACATTGTTATTGGTTGCATAAAATTTCAGTTCAATAATATCATTTGGCATTGGCTTAGTATTCCAGCACTTGTGGATGGCCAGCGCAGTCCCGATAGCTGTAGCCTGTGCCATAGAGGCAGCGAACACTTCTATTTCGGGGAACATCATCGCCAACAGGTTCATATAGATCGCATTTTTACTAAAACCTCCGTCAACAAAAATACGCTTTACCCCGTTACCCGGCATCACTAAGGTAGTAGAAGCCAGTTGCTGTCTTGCAATATCCAGCATAAACTGGTGATAAGCCACCACGTCCGAATCAAAACCGGCCAGATCACGCGCGCCGAAAGCCGATTCTTTTGTTGCCTGCGGACCCGGTTCATTTCTTTCTTCCATTGCCTTCAGCAGGTCGCTGATGATTGAACCATCGTATTCCATAGTTTTATAGCGACCCGGACTTTCATTATAGTGCGTTGCGATCCGTTTCACCTGCTGGTCATGTTCATATCCTGCAAATATCCGTGAGGCCTTTACAGGTTTACCTTTATACTGCATATAACTCAGGCAATCCTTTTCCAGTTCTGCCGGAGTAAGCGGCGAGGAGTTAAAAGGGTTCAAAGTTATACACCATGTTCCTGTAGAGATCAGCACGAAAGGTTCGTGAAAGTTGATCAGGTAAGGGATCAATGCCGCAGAACTATCATGTAAACCCACGCCTACTTTATATTGGTTTCCCGGAAATTCAGATGGAAAAACCTCATCCCCATCAACAATAGGCGCCAATTTTTTATCTAATCCTTCCTTTTTAACCCAGGTATGGTAATCGTTTTTCGTAAAATCCCATAACTGTGTATGGCATCCCAGGCTGGTCAGGTCAGAATATTCTGCACCAGAAACGAGGTAACTCAAATATTGCGGTAAGTGCAGCGCATACCTGATTTGTTTGTATAACTCCGGCTTCTCCTTTTTAATGCGGTAAAACTGCATACCCGAATTTAAGCTGTCCAAAACGGGAGATGCTGTTGCCGCAGAGATCGCATCTTCCCCGCCATACTTAGCATAAAATTCTTTTTTCAGCTCTTCGGGGTAGGCCTTTAAATAATTGTACAACGGGGCAAGCGGCTTTCCATATTCATCCACGTAAACAAAACTAGCCCCATAGGTAGAGAAATTTATCGCTTTGATTTCAAATTCTTTGCGCTTAAGTACTTCACGCAAAGAATCAAAAATTGATAATCTTAAACTTTCCAGGTTTTCACATGGATCGCCATCCTCATCATAGGTTTCTATGAAGCGGGCAGAACGCTCAAAAACGATCTTATAGTTTTCATCAAACAGGAAGATCTTTTTATTGGTCTTCCCCACATCAAAAACTACGATAACAGGCACCGCACGCATTATAATCCTGTTGCTACGGTTTTCAATCCCCTGTCAGCAATCAGTTTTTCTCTAACTTTAAGCTGACGGTATAATTCTACCGGCTGTGCAGCACCGCCGCTTCTTAAGCGGGCTTCCTGCACAATTGCCCTCACATCAGTACGGAAAGCATGCTGCAGGATTTCCTGACAGCGCACTACATCATTTTCTTGTTGTGCGATAACCAAAGCTTTGCGGTCTACTAATAACGCTTGTGTGTAAGAAAGCATAATGGCTTCTACAGATTGTAATAAATCTTCTAACGGATCTTTTACATTGTGAGAGGCATCGATCATCCAGCCTAATCCAGTTGCATGGTCTATACCTTTAGCATCCATACCTTCTACGAGTTCGTTAAAGATCAGGAATAACTGGTATGGTTTCATGCTGCCGGCAGTAAGGTCGTCATCGCCATATTTGGAATCGTTGAAGTGGAACCCACCAAGTTTACCTTCCATTAACAGCAGAGAAACGATTTGTTCAATGTTGGCATTTGGTAAATGGTGACCAAGATCTACGAGTGTAAAGGCTTTAGGCCCCAGTTTGCTGGCGTATAATAAAGATTGTCCCCAATCACCTACAGTTGTAGAGTAAAAATTAGGTTCGAACGCTTTGTATTCTACAAATACTTTCCACTGTTCCGGTAAAGCAGCATAAATCTCTTCCAGACTTTCTAATGTGTTCTGGAAGGCTTTTCTAAAGTTCAGTTGTCCGGGAAAACATGATCCGTCGGCTAACCATACCGTTAAAGCATCTGATCCTAAAGCTACTCCCTGGCGGATTACTTCGATATTATGGTCGATTGCCTGCTGGCGAACAGCTTTATCAACATGTTGCAAAGAGCCGAATTTGTAGCTTAAAGGCTGACCGGCCTGATCCTGAAAGGTGTTGGAGTTCATCGCATCGAAACGCAGGTTATGATGTGCTGCCAAAGATTTGATGGCGTCATAGTCTTGCGGGATATCCCATGGAATATGGAGCGAGATGGCACCGCTAGCCTGGTTCAGTTTATGTAATAAGCCTATATCTTCAATTTTTTCTTCCAGGCTCCGCGGTTCTCCGCCACCAGAGAAACGACCGAAACGAGTTCCGCCAGTGCCCAGTGCCCAGCTTGGGATTGCGATCTGAAATTTGATCAGTTTACTGATTACCTCTTCTATATTTTCGTTCTCTGATGCCGCAAAGCTGAACCTGCGCTGCTGTTCAGCAGCTGATTTTTCATTGTGTGCGTCTATCTGATATTTTTCTATTTCCATTTTCTGAAATTTAAAAGGTCAATAATTATCTTACAAATGCCATGGCAACACCGCCATCCACATTTAATACATTACCTGTAGATTTATTCAATAAGCCACCTACAAAAACAAGGCAGGCATTAGCGATATCTTCTGGGAGGATAATCTGGTTGAGCAACGTACGTTTTGCATAAAAAGCAGGTAACTCTTCAACCTTCACCCCATAAGCTTTTGCACGTCCTGCAGCCCAGTCGCCTTCCCAGATTTTACTATCGGAGATTACAGCGTCAGGGTTTACTACGTTCACACGGATTTTATCACCACCCAATTCCGCAGCATTTAACCTGCTAAGATGAAGCTGTGCTGCTTTGGCGGAACCGTAACCCGCATTATTTGGTCCGGAAACCAATGCATTTTTACTTACAATATTCAGGATATCACCACCGATAGCCTGTTTACGCATTACCGCAACTGCTCCCTGTGTTACTTTAAACTGGCCTTTAACCAAAACATCATATAATAAGTCCCAATCTTTATCAGTATGCTCTTCAATTGGTTTAGAAATTGAAAGCCCTGCGCAGTTTACCACGATATCTACACCACCAAATGCCAGTGCAGCCGTATGGAATGCATTATCTATATCATCACTACTGGTCACATCCAGGCGCGCAGTAGTAAAAGCATCCTTACCATACTGAAGTTTAAATTCTTCCGCTGCTTTTTCTAACCTTCCGGCATCGTTATCATTGATCACTACAACAGCACCTTCATCTACAAATTTCTTTGCAATTGCTTTACCTATACCGCCTGCGCTACCTGTCACCAGGGCAATTTTACCTGAAAGGGCTTTTGGTTTTGGCATTCTTTGCAGTTTTGCTTCTTCTAATAACCAGTATTCGATATTAAAGGCTTCCTGACGGGGCAATGAGGTATATTCAGAAATAGCTTCTGCACCTTTCATCACGTTAATGGCATTGGTATAAAATTCTGCCGCTACACGGGTAGTTTGTTTGTCTTTTGAAAAAGAGAACAAGCCAATGCCGGGGTACAGGATAATTACAGGGTTTGAATCACGGATAGCGGGACTGTTTGCATGTTTACAGCTCTCGTAGTAATCTGCATACATTTTACGGTAAGCTACAAAAGCAGGTGCTAACCTTTCTTTTAGCTGTGCGGGATCTGACAGATCTGCATCCGGTGCAAGTTCAAGAACAAGCGGACTGATCTTGGTACGCAAGAAGTGGTCAGGACAGCTTGTTCCTAATGGAGCCAATCTATCCAAATCATTTGAGTTGATGAACTCCAATACACGGGTATCATCAGTAAAGTGCCCTACCATATGGCGTTCACTAGAGCAGAAACCACGAAGGATCGGCGCTAATAATGCCGCTTGTTTCTCTCTTAGAGATTTCTCCGGGCTGCTGATTTTTTGTCCGCCGAAAACAGGGCCTTTTTTACCATAGTTTTCTTCCAGGTAGTTTGCGCAGATCTCGATTACTTCTAAAGTATTGATATAACTTTCATAAGCCGTATCACCCCAGGTAAACAATCCGTGTGAACCTAACATAATACCACGGATTCCAGGATTTTCGTCCAGACATTGTTTTAATTGCAATCCAAGATCGAAACCTGGTTTTTGCCAGTCTACCCATCCTACTGTTCCATTGAACAGATCATGTGTAATCTGCTTACCATCCTTTGCCGCAGCAATTGCTATCGCCGCATCAGGGTGTAAGTGATCAATATGTTTAAATGGTAAAAAACCATGTAAAGGCGTGTCGATAGATGGTGCTTTAGAATTCAAGTCGTAAATGCAGTGGTTAAACAGCTCTACCATTTCATCTTCCTGATCAATTCCTTTATAGATATTCTTCAGGCTTCTTAAACGCTCTACATATAAAGCAGCCAGGCCATTCCGTTTTAAAGTACCAATATCACCTCCAGAACCTTTGATCCACATTACTTCGGCAGTATTGCCAGTCAGCGGATCAACAGCATCTGCTTTGCAGGAGGTATTTCCCCCGCCATAATTAGTAAGGCGCAGGTCTGCACCTAATAAATTTGATCGGTAAAGAAGCAATGCAACCTCATCTCCTGCGAGCTTGGCAGCTTCAGTTTCATCCCATAAATAACTTACGTGCTTAAAACGGTCTCTTTCGTCAGACATATAATTTGAATTTTATTATGTTACTATTTAATTGAATTTCCATAACCAACAATCAGGATGGACAGGATAATGAATGCAATCCCTGCCAGAACTGTCCTGAATGTTTTTTTGCTTACTGCTGTCCACTCCTTTAATACCAGCCCCCATACATTGGCAACCAGAATAATAAACGCCATGTGCAGTATCCATGAACTAGCACCATTACCCAGTTTACTTTCTCCCATACCATAAAAGAAGAATTGCAGGAACCAGGTTGTACCAGCTAACGCACTAAAAATATAATTGCGGAGCAGGGGTGTTTTTTTATCTGTATAGTTGTTAAAAGTTTTATTTCTCGCATTCAGGATCATACACCAGATAAAATTGGTGGTTAACCCGCCCCATAGAATAATGATATAGGTCACGTTGTTCTGGTACAGGAACTCGCCTTCTCCGGGGTGTAATGCTTTCCAAAGTGTATTCGCTTCGTTGGCCATATCCTTTCCAGAGTCGATACCGAAAGCAAAACAGGCACTCAGGATACCAGAAATGATTGCTACAAAAAGGCCCAATCCAATTTTAAACTCAGCACTTTCTTTAGTAACTTCCTGTTTAGCCAGATCTTTTTCTTTCATCATCCCGGCTTTACCGCAAAGGATGATACCAACTACGCATACCAATAATCCAACAATTACCAGCTGGCCCCAGGTACTGGTGATCAGGTGGGTAAAACTGTCTTTCCCTTCTTTTGGATTCAGATCATAATAAATAGAAGGAAGCAGTGCACCGAAAACGGAACTCAAACCAAGGATGATAGAGCTACCGAGAGAAACCCCGAGGTATCTTACCCCCAGTCCGTAAGTCAGCCCCCCGATGCCCCATAAAATACCAAAGAAATAAGTAAGGCTCAGAATAGAACCGTTTGTATGTTTAATGATTTCCCCGAAATGGGGGATAGTCAGGTAAGCTGCAATAGGAGGCACAATCAGCCAGGAGAAAAGACCACCCACGATCCAATAACTTTCCCAGGCCCAGCCTTTAACTTTTTTATAAGGGATGTAAAAACTACCAGAGGCGAATCCTCCGATAAAGTGGAATATGACTCCAAAAATAATTTGCATAGTATATATATATCTGGTTAGAATAATAAACAAGTATAAAGCATCAGATTGAGTTAACTGTTCTTAACTGTCCTGCTCTGTCGGAAAATTATTCCGGGCACCTTAAATCCATAAGGCATTGACTTTTTAACAGACCTGAATCGTTTTTAATAGTCACTAATTATCTTAAATTTTGATCATACAATTGCAGGAGCACCCGTTAATCGGGCCACCGGTAATACCGTAACAGAACGTGCAAACGTAGTCCCGTATAAAAGATCAAGATATGTTGTGTAAAATTTATGACCGGCTTTAAAAGCCTTTTCTTCGTTGTGCAATAACAATTTAATATCGGCCGTTTCAGCTATATATCCTTTTTGCTTTGTTAAGAAATCGATGTATAGTGCGGAGCGATTTTTCAATCCTTTACGCTGGTTGTGATAAGTATCTACCCCAATTCCGAAAAGTCCTGTTTTTAAAGGTGGAACTGCATTTTGTAATGGCGTCATGCTGTTTATATATTTGGTATAGCTAAAGTATCATTATGAGAATCAAGACCACTGTATGATTTGATATTTTAGGTGTATTTTTTGACAGGGATTCTTAATTAGAAAATTCTTTGTAAGTTTATTAAAGTTTTAAGCCCATAACCAAATTATAAATCCAGATGACCAATTATTATAAATACCTGCCTTTGAGTGTGGAAGATGAAAAATGGGGACTCTCCGTTTTGAATGCCGGGAGTGCCCGCACCGCACCCTCGGAAATTTATCCTGTCATCACTCACCCTTCAAATTATTATTTTAACTGGACCAACGGACGGATATTAGACGAGTATCAATTGTTATATATTACAAAAGGAGAAGGTTTTTTTGAATCGGAAAACTGTAAGTTCCAGCAAGTAAAAGCG
>Ga0247810_10000845_pt1 | contig 24474 bp, 26 predicted proteins | sample UWRJL119311C1_FD_179918 | JGI IMG/M metagenome (GOLD analysis project Ga0247810, IMG submission 179918) | Plant litter microbial communities from Arlington Agricultural Research Station in Wisconsin, United States - UWRJ-L119-311C-1 | ecosystem: Environmental > Terrestrial > Plant litter >... | reverse complement strand
CCGAAAACATTGATCCACAAATAACTTCAATCCAACCAAATTGTTCTTTGTGATTTACTGTATTTTCGAGAAACATTTTGTATTTTTCTACCTTTAAAAATGAATAGTTTTTATTACTTTGTACTGGTAATAAATCGACGTGAGAAATCGTTGTTTTTCACTTTTTCAAAAGTAGAAAATTTTTATCAAATCGGAGATTCGCAAACGCTTATTAACAGAAATAAAAAAATATCTTTTAGATTTCTACCGGTAATAAAGACATTCAAATACAAAATATACTAAAATACCCTATTCACTATAATTTCAACAGTTATGAAAAAAAAATTGGAAGCCGATTTAATCAGCATTGCACATCGAATTTTAAAAATAAAAAATAAATCCGATATCAATCAATTGTATCTTGAAACTCAGAAGTTATACGAGAAATTAGCGATTTTAAAGTTTGTAGATGAAAATTTCGACACTTTGAAACCAACAATTGGTCACAGCGAAATTAGTACCGAAATTGAATCTATTTTTGACAAAGAAGAAACAATTCCGGAAGAAGTTAAAATCGAAGAGCCGGTTGCAGTTGCAGAATCTCCAATTGAAACTGTAGCTGAACCAGAAGCTACAGAAGAAATCAAACCAGAAGAAACTGAAGAAACTGTTGCGGAAGAAATTCCGGCAGAAGAGATTTCTGGGCAAGAAATTGTCGCAGAAGTACCTGAAGAAATAACTACGGAACCTATCAGCGAAACTGTTGCCGAGCCAGTTGCTGAAGTTGTCGAAGAACCTGTTGCTGAAAAAACTGAGCAACCAATTGTCGAAACTAAAGAAGAAACACAGCCTGCTGAAGAACTTTCTTTTACAACCGTTAGCGATTTAAAACCAATACCGGATTTTGTACCTCTTTTTGAATTGGAAAAACCAGAAGAAAAAGAACCGGAAAAAGAAGAACCGAAAGCAGAAATTTCAATTCCAAATCCTATGACAATCTCGTTTGAAGATTTTGGAGTGAATTATGCCGACGCTCAATTTGTAAAAGTAGATAGTTTCGAAAACGTTGCTTCTACTCCTGCTCCAGTGGTCAATGAATTTAAAGAGAAAAAAGAAATTATAGAAACTGTTGTTATAGAAAAACCAACAGAAGCAAAGGCAGTTACTTTGAATGAAAAGCTGGCAAAAGGTTTTCATATCGATCTAAACGACCGAATTGCTTTTACAAAAAACCTTTTTGGAAACAGCTCTGAAGACTATAGCCGCGTTCTAAATCAGTTATTGACTTTTGACAATTACAACGAAGCTCAGGAATTTATCGAAAACATGGTGAAACCGGATTATAACAATTGGGAAGGAAAAGACGATTACGCAGAACGTTTCCTGGGAATTGTAGAGAAAAAATTCTCATAAAAAAGCAAAACACAGATTTCACGAATTAACACGAATTTCTTCTTTGTGAAATTTTAAAAGCACCTGCAATCTGTGTTAATTCGTGACTCGAGCGACAGCGAACAGACGAAGTAAATTCGCGTCATAATATAAAAAAATATGTCTAAATTATATATCGTTCCCACGCCAATTGGCAATCTTGAAGACATGACTTTTCGTGCCATAAGGATTCTGAAAGAAGTCGATTTGATCTTGGCCGAAGACACCAGAACGAGTGGGAAATTGTTGAAGCATTTTGAAATTGGCACACACATGCACAGCCATCACATGCACAACGAGCACAAAACAACCGAGAATTTGATTGCGCGTTTGAAAGCCGGCGAAACTATCGCCTTGATTTCGGATGCAGGAACTCCGGCAATTTCAGATCCGGGCTTTTTATTGACACGTGCTTGCGTAGAAAATAAAATCGAAGTAGAATGTTTACCAGGAGCAACAGCTTTTGTTCCGGCTTTGGTAAACAGCGGACTGCCAAATGACAAATTTGTTTTTGAAGGTTTCTTACCTGATAAAAAAGGCCGCCAGACTAGATTTTTGGCTTTAGCCGAAGAAACAAGAACGATGATTTTATACGTTTCGCCACATAAACTCGTTAAGACTTTAGCTGAGTTTATTCAATATTTTGGCGAAGACAGGCAAGTTTGCGTTTCACGAGAATTATCAAAACTACACGAAGAAAACGTACGCGGAACCGCAAAAGAAGTTCTAACCCATTTTGAAAAAACAGCGCCACGCGGCGAAATTGTCGTTGTGGTTGCCGGAAAAACAATAATAAAAGAACCTAAGAAAAGTAAATTTTCTAAGGATGATGAAAAAGAAGAAGAATAATTTTCGCCACAAATTTCACAAATTATCACAAATTTTTTAAGCTGAATTCAAATCGTAAGTGAAATTCGTGGCAAAAAAACTAATATCAAACAACATGAGCATACAAGCCTTTTTAGAAAAAGTAAAACAAACTCCAAACGAAATAACATTCCCTGAAACTATTGCAGTAATCGAGGAAAATTACAATTTTACCCCAACTGCTTTCCAGAACGGAACGCAGCATAATGCAGCCGGTGAAAACTCAGGTTCTTGTAAATTATTCTCTTTCGCAAAACTGCAAAACTTAAGCAAAGACGAAACTTTAGCCTGTTTTGGAGCTTTTTATTTCGAAGAAGTTTTAGGAGATCCCAATGGAACGAACCATCAAAACATTAGAAATTTCATCAACTTAGGCTGGAACGGAATTCAGTTTGAAGGAAATGCTTTGGAGTTGAAATAATTTTAGATTTTAGAGTGTAGATTTTAGATTTTTTTTGAAAACTGATACACTCTAAAAGACCGCATTAAAGTTAAAACAGAACATTTGCCACAGATTAAACGATTAGCACAGATTAAAAAATCCTTAAAATCATTTATCCCGACAGCTATCGGGAGTGGCAAAAAAAATAAATATCAGATTAAACGATTTTCGATTTCTTCAATCTAAAATCTAAGATCTAAAATCTACAATAAAAAAATGCGTTGGACATTAAAACCAAAACCTTCTGAAGATCAAGTCAAACATTTGGCACAAGCCCTTAATGTAGAAGATTTTGTAGCAACCCTTTTGATTCAGCGTGGCATTGCAACTTTTGAAGATGCCAAGAATTTCTTTCGCCCTTCGCTAGAACATCTTCATGATCCGTTCCTGATGAAGGACATGGATAAAGCGGTTGCGCGAATAGAATTAGCAATCGAAAACCAGGAAAACATTTTGGTTTTTGGCGATTATGATGTCGACGGAACGACTGCCGTTTCTTTGGTTTCGGCTTATTTAAAATCGCATTATCCCAATATTGCCACTTATATACCGGATCGTTATGCCGAAGGTTACGGAATTTCTTTTAAAGGAATTGACTTTGCTGATGATAACGGATTTTCATTAATCATAGCACTAGACTGCGGAATAAAATCTATTGATCATATCGCCTACGCGAAAGAAAAAAACATTGATTTTATTATTTGTGATCACCACCGCCCCGGAGAATTCCTTCCTGATGCCGTTGCTATTCTGGATCCAAAAAGAGAAGATTGTTTTTATCCGTACGATGAATTGTGCGGTTGCGGCGTGGGTTTTAAATTGATTCAGGCTTTAGGAACAAACAGAAATGAAACAATAGAAGATTTAGTTCCGTATCTGGATTTGGTTGCAACAGCAATTGCAGCCGATATTGTACCCATAACAGGCGAAAACAGAGTTTTGGCTTATTTTGGTTTGCAGGTAATCAATGCAGATCCGAGACCCGGAATTAAAGCTTTGGTGCATCAGGTAAAAAAGAAAACATTGGATATTACCGATGTTGTCTTTATTATTTCACCCCGAATAAATGCTGCCGGAAGAATCAAACATGGAAATCATGCGGTTGAATTATTGACGGAATTTAATTTTGAACAAGCACAGCAATTTGCTTCGGAAATTGAACAATATAATTCAGACCGAAAAGATTTAGACAAACAAATTACTAAAGAAGCTTTTCAGCAAATTATACAAAATCAGGAAGAAGAACGATTTTCAACAGTTGTTTTTCAGGAAGACTGGCACAAAGGCGTGATCGGAATTGTGGCTTCAAGATTAATCGAAACTTATTATCGTCCCACTTTGGTTTTTACCAAAAGCGGCGATAAATATGCGGCATCTGCAAGATCTGTAAAAGGATTTGATGTGTATAACGCTCTTGATGCCTGTTCGCAACATTTAGAACAATTTGGAGGCCATATGTACGCTGCAGGAATGACTTTGAAAGCAGAAAATTATAAGACTTTTAAAGACGCTTTTGAAAAACAGGTCGAGGAAACCATTTCACCCGAAATGCGAACTCCGGAAATTGAAATTGATGCCGAAATTAATTTTAGTGACATTACACCAAAACTAATCCGGATTTTAAAACAATTTGAGCCTTTTGGCCCCCTGAACATGACACCCGTTTTTATGACGAAAAATGCAAAAGACACGGGCTACGCTAAAACTTTAGGTGCAGATGAAGAACATTTGAGACTTTTTGTAAAACAGAATAACTCAGACGGAATTGCCGCCATAGGTTTTGGCCTTGGCAAAAAAATAAACATCGTAAAAAATCAAAATCCTTTTCAGTTAGCTTATTCTTTAGCTGAAAACGAATGGAACGGAACTGTTTCTACCCAACTTATGCTTAAAGACATTAGAACAAATGACAACTAAAACAAACAAGCAAGATCCTTATCAGGCGTTACGTTACAGAGAATTTAATGTATTTCTACTATTGCGTTTCGCTATGGTTTTTGCCTGGTCGATGCAATTTATCGTTATTGAATGGGAAGTGTATAGTTTAACCAAAGATCCGCTTTCCCTAGGACTTATTGGTTTAATGGAAGTAATTCCTGCCGTTGGTATGGCGTTGTTCGCCGGACATATGGTCGATCAGCGAGAGAAAAAAGGTTTATTGGTAAAATGTATTCTTGGGTTTTCGGTAATTAGCTTTGGACTTTTTTTACTAACCTGGCCAAAAATTGTTAACGGTTGGTCTACTGGAGCCATATTATATTCGATTTACTTTTTAGTTTTTATTGGCGGACTGGTTCGTGCTTTTTTAGGGCCAACTATATTCTCGCTTTTATCTTTAATTGTACCCAAAAAAGTATATCCTAATGCTGCAACCTGGAGCAGTTCGGTTTGGCAAATTGGGTCAGTTTTAGGACCTGCAATTGCCGGATTTTCTATTAATTATATTGGGGTTCACTGGTCGATGTGTTCTGTGTTTGCGTGTTCACTTTTTGCTTTAATTGCTTTATCCCAAATCAGTAAAAAACCAATCCTGAATCCTAAAATAGGCGAACCCATTATGGAAAGCCTTAAAGAAGGTTTAAAGTTCGTTTTTAATAATAAAACGATTTTAGGAGTGCTTTCACTTGATATGGTTGCCGTTCTTTTCGGCGGAGCCGTTGCTTTATTACCTGTATTTGCTCAGGATATTTTAAAGGTTGGTCCAGAAGGTTTTGGGGTTCTGAGAGCTGCCCCGGCAGTTGGTGCTTTTATCACAATGATGATTTCAGCTTATGTTCCTTTGTACAAAAAAGCGGGAATGAAACTTTTAGGAGCCATTTTTGTTTTTGGATTATCAATTATTTTATTTGGAGTTTCCACTATTTTCTGGATTTCTGTATTCGCATTATTTTTAAGTGGACTTGCTGACGGAATTTCGGTTGTGATTCGTCAAACGATTTTACAGCTTAAAACTCCAGATCATATGCGTGGTCGTGTCGCTGCCGTAAACTCGATGTTTGTAGGATCATCCAACGAATTAGGCGCTTTTGAAAGTGGTTTAACAGCAAAATTAATGACACCCGTTATTTCGGTGGTTTTTGGTGGAAGTATGACCTTACTGACTGTTTTAGGCTTTGGTTTAAAATCTCCTACTTTTAGAAACTTAGATCTTCGTAAAGACATGGAAGATCATCAAAACATGGAATAACAAATGAAGAAAATATTTTTATTGTTGTTGCTTTCTATTTCATTCCTAGTTAACAGCCAAACACTTTATATTAAAACCTACGGAAACAAAAACGACAAGCCCATTATTTTTATTCATGGCGGTCCAAGTGGCAATGCTACTCTTTTTGAAGGTACTAATACTGCTGAAGAACTATCAAAGAAAGGCTTTTTTGTCATAGCTTACGATCGAAGAGGTGAAGGAAGATCTGCAGATCCTGAGGCAAAATTTACTTATGATGAAGCTTTTCAGGATTTAAATGCAATTTACAAAAAGTATAATTTAAAGAAAGCAACACTTCTTGCGCACAGTTTTGGCGGATTGGTAGCAACTTTATATACCGAGAAATACCCTCAAAATGTGAGTAATCTTATTTTGGCTGGAGCTTTATTTTCTCAACAGGAAACGTACAACCATATTTTGGATTCGGTTAAAAAAATATATACTGCAAAGAATGATTTCATCAAACTTGAGAAATTAGCTTCTGTGGAGAAACTTCAAAAAAACTCTGCCGAATATCGAAAAGGATGTTTTGAACTTGCCGGAGAAAATAATTTCTTTAAAATACCAAATCCAACTGCCGAATCTAAAAAGCTATATGCAGATTATGATGCAAGTATTTTTTATCAAACCAATATCCGAAATAAAAATGCTCCACTGCTTTTCTATAAAAATGAAAAACAAAACAATATTGACAGCAGGCCTTTTTTAAATAAAATAAAAAGCAAAGGCATTCCTATTTATGCGATTTACGGCAAACAAGATGGCGTATTTTCAACAAAACAAATTAGCTCTATTAGGAATTTAGCAGGCAAAAATCATTTCGCTTTACTGGATAATTGTTCGCACTATCTATTTGTAGATCAACAAAAAGAATTTCTTTCGAATGTTAAAAATTGGATAAAGTAAGTTTTGTTTTTAATTGAATTTCATTTCTTTATAAAAAAATAATTGCAAATGAAATTCGTAAAACTACTACTTCTATTCCTGATTACTTTTAACATGTTTGCTCAGAAAAAAAACATTTCCGGCGAAATAAAAGACTCCCAAAGCAATTCGATTTTAGAATATGTAAATATCGGTATTGCGAATAAAAATACAGGAACAGTTTCGAATTCAAAAGGAATCTTCAATTTAAGACTTAACGATAAAGTTACTGCTAATGATACAATTGTATTCTCGCACGTGGGTTATAAATCCAAAAAAATAATTGTAAATCAATTAAAGCAGGAAAATAATCTCATTCTTTTAGAACCTTCGGATAATATGTTGAAAGAAGTGGTTATAAAGTTTAAACAACCCAAAACCAAACAATTTGGCAGAAGTTCAAAAGGTCTTTCTTTGATGCATTCTAATTTTTATTACGCTTTTGATAAAGATGTTGATGACAGATTGAGTCGGGAAAAAGGAATGAAGTTTAAGATTAAAAAAGACTGTAAGGTAAACGATTTTAATTTTAACATTACTGCAAACGAATTCAAATCAGTCAAATTTAGATTGAATTTCTACAAAATAGAGAATGATTTACCTACCAACCTTATTGTTGATAAGGATATAATTTTTGAGATAAAAAATGGATTTCGCGGTTTATACACTTTAGATTTAAAACCTTATGATATTTATCTTGATAAGGAAATGGGAGATATTGCCGTAACCATTCAATGGATTGAAAGTGTAAAAGAAAACGAAAAAAGTAAATTTCTTGCCATTTCAACTGCCATGTCAGCGACTGAAACCAGTTTTTACAGGGAAAAAAATATGAGTTCATGGCACAAAAGCGGACAGAGCCTAACATTTTACCTCAACACTTTGTGCCAATAAACTTTAATCTTTTATTACTTCAGTTTACTGGCTAACAAAAAATATCTTTTTTTATGACTTTTTTATTTAGAATTAATATAAATAATATTTATATTTGTTGTAATAAAGGAATTTATAATGAGAGAAATAGAACAATTATACCACAACAACTTTGGCATTGCTTTCTACTGGAAAAAGGATAACGAAATTATAACTGATAAAATACAATTGGTTTTTAAGGAAACCGGATTCTATTTTACAGTACAGGAATTAAATTATTTTTGCGATTTAATTGAGGACAGCATGATCGAAAATGCTTGTTGCGAAGCTTGTGAATTAAAAAACTCATGTCATAAATTTTTACTTAAAACGCCATGCGCTTCGATCGATTTAGCAGTTTCTGTAAAAGAATTAAAATCGATTAAAGACCTGGTTGAAGGATCATTATTTAGAATTGAACTAGACGAATATGTTTACGGAGCGGGATTAAATTAATGCACATTCTAAATATTTTAACAACATTTTTTCATTATTGAAATATATTTTGATTTTATACAAAAAAAAGTATATTTACAGCAATGAAAAAAACACGCATTCTTTTTGCCGTTGTTATTTTGATCGCTTTTTTCGCAAGCTGCAAAAACGAATCTGACAACTACATTGATCCTCGCGGAACCGATTATGCCGGTTCCGAAAGCTGTATTCAGTGCCATCAGGTACAATACAATATGTCTTTGCAAAGTTCTCACCTTAAAGCTACTGCTCCCGCAATTTCAGGAAATGTTTTAGGCAATTTTGACAAGGGCAATCATACTTTTATTTATGACAAAGATACTAAGCTGGTCATGGAAAAACGTAACGACAGTCTTTATCAGGTTTTATATAAAAATGGAAAAGAAGTTCAGGCCCATCGATTTGAAATTGTTTTTGGCAGCAAACACGCACAAACATCAGTTTATTGGCGAAACAACAATACTTACGAATTGCCGCTTTCCTATTATAATGCTATAAATAACTGGGCAACAAGTCCTGGATTTCCTGCCGACAAGCCCTATTTTGACCGAAAAATAGAGAGAGATTGCTATGCCTGCCACAGTTCAAATATTAGCAGCAGGAGCGTAAATCAGAAATCTGACGAAGTAAATTTTCTATCTGCAGATGTTGAAGATGTAATTAATAAAAAAACAATTGTTTACGGAATTGATTGTGAACGTTGTCACGGACCTGCTAAAAAACATGCTGAATTTCATCTGAAAAATCCAGACATAAAAGTAGCCAATAGCATTGTAAGCTATAAAACATTAAACAGACAACAAAAGTTAGATGCCTGTGCACTTTGTCATGCAGGAAATGACGGAATGAAAATGAAATCCCGCTTTGATTTTAAACCCGGAGATAATTTATCTGAATTTTACAGAAGTACCAGAGACCCTAATGACACAACATTTGACGTACATGGAAATCAATTTCGTTTAATGTCGCAAAGTAAATGTTTTATCAAAAGTGAAAAAATGGATTGTATTACTTGCCATAATCCACATGAAAATGCGTCTAAAAATTTAGCCTCCTATTCTAAAATTTGTATGAGCTGCCATCAGGGTTTAAAACATAATGACACAACTTTAAAAACAATGTCCGGAAGTTTACTGGCTAATAATTGCGTTGAATGCCATATGCCAAAAAAGATGTCTAATGCTATTAAATTTCAAATTTCTAACAGCAAACAAATGTCGAATTACATTTTAAGAACACACAAAATTGGAATTTATTCAGGTAATAAAAAATAATTATTCCCCGAATTTTTTAAGTTCAAAAGTTTCTCCGTCAAAAACACCGTACGTAAAATAACCAATCCAGTCACCCAGATTTACATATTTGGCATCTTGACCAACGTCTATAATCATAGGTAAATGACGATGACCAAAAATAAAGTAATTGTAATGTTGGGTTTCGAGTTTGCGTTTGGCATATAAAACCAGCCATTCGTTCTCTTCTCCTAAAAATTTCACATCTTCGGCACCTGAAATGAGTTTATTTTTTACTGATAAATATTGAGCCAGACTTACACCAACATCGGGATGCAGCCAACGAAAAAGCCATTTAGAAAACGGATTTGTAAAAACCTTTTTCATTCGTTTATAGCCTTTATCACCAGGACCTTTTCCGTCGCCGTGACCAATCAGGAATGTTTTTCCGCCAAAAGTAAATTCTTTGTTATCATGATAAACCGGAATATTCAATTCGGTTTGAAAGTAATCGTTCATCCATAAATCGTGATTTCCCACAAAAAAATAAATAGGGATTCCGCTATCACGAATTTCCGCCAATTTGCCTAAAACCCGCACAAAACCCTTTGGAACAACTGTTTTATATTCGAACCAAAAATCGAACAAATCACCTAATAAAAAAATAGCTTCCGCGTCCTGTTTCACCTCATCGAGCCATGCGACAAATTTTTGTTCGCGCGGCAAACTCAACTCAGGCGTTGGAGCACCAAAATGCTGATCAGAAGCGAAATATACTTTTTTCATTTAGATTATTAGATTGTTAGACTTCTTAAAATACTAGACTTCTTAGATTATTAGACTTAACCTTTTTGTCATTCTGAACGAAGTCATAGAATTGGAATTTGGAATTTAATTTTTAGATATTGTCAGATGCGTACCATTCGGCAAACGATGATTCTGTTTCCTGAAGTTTAAGTGAGAAAAGAGAAATATCTTTTGGTAAACGTGCAATAATTCGATCTGCAAAATCAACTACCATGTTTTCGCTTGTTGGCTGATAATCAACTAAAATTACGTGATGTCCACGATTTTTCAATTCATTTGCCAATTCGATATGAGGTGTAGTTTCGTTAAAAACCGTTGCATGATCAAACTGATCGACGATTTCTTCTTTTACAATTTTCTTTAAGTCCGAAAAATCAATTACCATTCCGAACTTTACATTCGATCGATCTGTGATTGGCGAACCAATAACCGTTACCGATAATTTATAACTATGTCCGTGAACGTTTTTGCATTTTCCGTCGTAACCGTACAAAGCATGTCCGGTTTCGAAACTAAATTGCTTTGTAATTCTGATATTACTCATCGATTTGAATTTTAGGTTGCAAATTTACAAATTAATAACCGTTTTCGTCTCTTTTTTTAGCTCTGTTATACATCCAATATGCAATTAGAATCAAAACGACAAAAGGAATAAACGATCCGATGATCACTCCAATCTGATAACTGCCATCAGGAGCTGTTTTAATTTTCTCTGCAACATCGACTTTTTGAAATAATGAAATGATAGTCATAAGTTATAAATTTAATAAATTCCAATATTTTAAAATTCCAAATTCCAATAAAAACTTAATTATATCGAATTTGGAATTTCCTATTTGGAATTTTATTTTTTTTATTTTTTAAACTGCGTCAAAGCCTTTTTTGAAAAATCAGATAAAACCAATTTTCCGGTAATCGCAGCACGTTCTATAAGCAATGATTCCCAATGTTCTGTTCCTTCCCAAATGATTTTCTTCATTTCCTGCAAAGCCTCAGGATTATACAAACTCAATTTTTGGGCAAAATTGGCCACTGCACTATCAAGTTCTTCTGCTTTATGAATTTCCGAAAATAATTTATGTGCTAAAGCCCATTCAGCAGATTTCCATTCTTGTGCAGCTAGCGTCATTTCGGCCATTGCAGCTTTTCCTATTTTGCGCGAAACGGCTGGCTCAATCACAAACGGACCAATACCAATCGCTAATTCTGATAGTTTTACAGCACTTTCAGGAGTTGCCAAAACATAATCGCAAGCCGATATAATTCCGACACCGCCGCCAACAGCTTTTCCCTGAACACGACCGATAATAAGTTTAGAACAATTGCGCATGGCATTTAGCAAATGAGCAAAACCAGAGAAAAACTCAGTTCCCTGCTCCTCATTTTCTACCTGCAAAAGCTCATCAAACGAAGCACCTGAGCAAAACACTCTCGATCCTTCGCTCTGTAAAATAATTACAGACACATTTTCGTTAAGGCTTAAAGAATTAATTTCGGCTGTTAATCGATCCAACAATTGTCTTGGAAAAGAATTACTCGCCGGATGACCAAATTGCACTGTTGCAACAGCATTATTAAAGATAGTTTCCAAAGAACCATTTTGATTTTCTAAACTCATAAAAAATAGATTTGATCGTAAAGTTACGGTTTTGAAAAATAATTTTACCTGAACGTGATTTGAAATTTGTTTTTTGAAAATTAATTGACTTTATTTGCTATCGCTTTGGGGGATTAGCTCATTTGGCTAGAGCGTCCCGATCTGATCGGGAAGGTGACCGATTCGATTTACACAAAGCTAACAAAAAAGGGGGATTAGCTCATTTGGCTAGAGCGCTTGCCTGGCAGGCAAGAGGTGATCGGTTCGAATCCGATATTCTCCACAAATTTTACAATAAAAAAATACCCAAACATAAACATATGTTTGGGTATTTTCATTTATAGAAACTATGTTTTACACTTATATCTTATTTTCCACCTCACTTAACAAATATTATATTGGATCTTGTCAAAATATTGAACAACGCTTGCAAGATCATTTAAACAGCAGAAGTAAGTTTACCAAAATCGCCAAAGACTGGGAATTAAAATATTTTGAAACTTTTCTAACCCGCAGCGAAGCCTGCAAAAGAGAATTGCAAATTAAAAAAATGAAAAGCAGAAAATACATCGAAACCTTAATACAAACAAAAGGCTAGAGTATCCCGATGCATCGGGAAGGTGATCGGTTCGAATCCGATATTCTCCACAAATTTTACAATAAAAAAATACCCAAACATAAACATATGTTTGGGTATTTTCATTTATAGAAACTATGTTTTACACTTATATCTTATTTTCCACCTCACTTAACAAATATTATATTGGATCTTGTCAAAATATTGAACAACGCTTGCAAGATCATTTAAACAGCAGAAGTAAGTTTACCAAAATCGCCAAAGACTGGGAATTAAAATATTTTGAAACTTTTCTAACCCGCAGCGAAGCCTGCAAAAGAGAATTGCAAATTAAAAAAATGAAAAGCAGAAAATACATCGAAACCTTAATACAAACAAAAGGCTAGAGTATCCCGATGCATCGGGAAGGTGATCGGTTCGAATCCGATATTCTCCACAAAAAAACAAGCACTTACATAACATTTGTAAGTGCTTTTCTTTTTGGTACAAACTATACTGCAACATTTTTGCTATTCCTTTTATAAAATAAGTTAAGACGCACAAAGCTTTGTATTGATTTAGCTTTGCGAACTTTGTGTTTTTCAAAATCAATCTTACATAAAAATCTTTGCGTTTTCTGCGGTAAAAAATAATTAGTTAGTATAATTTAACCTCTGTAACAATTCTTCAAACAAATCGTCTATATAACATTAAACAAATTTCAGCATAAAAGAACATTTTGCTTCATTTACAAAACAGACAACCAATAACATAAACCAGAACCAACCGTATGAAAAATAAAATCTTACTATTATTTTTATTTTTGACAACCCTAGCATTTGCTCAAAAACCAACTTTTAAGATTAAATATTCTGAGCAATTGGCAGTTTTTGTTTTTCTGCAAAGTCTCTCTGAGAATTACCCTGAAAATGTTTTCAAAACTGAATTTGAAAAATCAAAATACAATACAGATAAATACAAAACCATCATTTCAAACTTCGATAAACTAAATATTTACTACAGTTATCCGTTTGACGAATATCCTTTTGGCTCCAAAAAAACAATGCAAACAGAAGATATCGTGAAAAAAAATCTGATTGAAACCGAAAACCTAACAGATTTCAAACTTCGAACTATTGGCTTTATTTCCAGTAAAACGCTGAGTGATTTTGCCGAAAGCATTTCAGCATTTACCCCAATTTACAACGAACTAATCTATAATCCCAATAAAGAAAAATTCGAAAAACAAATCGAAGAAATCAAAAAATATTCTAACGAGCATAGTATCGAAAACTATTTTCAAACAGGATTAACATTTTACAATTCAAGTTGGGACAATTCAATTCCTTTCGAAATAGCTTTTTATCCCCTTCCCAATTCTCAGGGATTTACAGCACAAGCATTCTGCAACAACTTTATTAGCGCAGTACAAACCGACTTAAAATCGCACAAAGATTTATTTAGTGTGATGCTACACGAAACGTATCATATTATTTATGACGAGCAATCACTTGAAGTAAAAACCCAAATTGATCAATATTTTAAAGAAAGTAAATCAAAATACAGCAATTACGCTTCTCAGCTTATGAACGAAGCTTTGGCAACCGCATTAGGAAATGGTTATGTTTACGAAAAACTAGATGGAAAAATGGATCCCGGAGACTGGTATAATAAAAAATACATCAGTCTTATGGCAAAGCAAATTTATCCCTTAGTAACAGAATATATTGACCAAAAGAAACCTATGGATAAAAACTTTATCGACAGTTACATCAATCTCTACGAAGTAAATTTTCCGGACTGGATAAACCAACTCAATAACATAATGAGTTACCGATATGTTCTAACCGAAAACAAAGAAGACATCAATGCCATAAGAAAAATGTATCGTTATCGTTCCAGAACCGAAGAAGAATATCAAATTACAAAAAGCAGCATTGAAAAAATGAAAACAACATCGCTTACAAAAGTGATCGTCATCTCAAAAAACAGTGCCGAAAAGATCAAACTATTAAAAAATGAATTCCCGGAATTAAAAAACTGGAACCCCAATGCCAACAAGGAATTTGCAAACATGATTTTATTAAACGACAAAAGTCAATTGATTGTCCTGAACCAAAAAACGGCAACAATCGAAACACTTTTTAAATCCATAAAATAAATATTATTAAGCCCAACCGTTACACAAAATTATAAATGAAATCAAGAGTCAGTTTATCAATGGATTCTTGATTTCTTATTTTTCACTCGCATTGTTGTCAAAATCCGGTTCGTCTTCTTCGGGTTTCTTAAAATCGTTGTTCAGTAAATCGGTTAACTTCTTTTTCTCTTTCTGATTCTTTTTTGTAGTCAATACCACTAAAATAATCGCCACCGCAACTACAATCCCTATTATTATCCAATTGATATCCATAACGCTAATTTTTATTAAAGTTAATGATTTAAACTTGTAGAACATTATCAAAACGTTAAACCTGAAGTATCATAAAATTCAGGAGCAGAAACCCAAGTTTTCAAAAAGAACATTAGTCCTGCTCTCCACTGTATCTTTTCCCTGCTAAAGAAGCAGGAAAAAGGATGCCGTTTCGATCAGGGCTAAACGAGAAGTTTTTAGTTTTATTAGAAACATTTTTCTTTATATTTATATCTGCAAAAAGGCATTTGGTTTTTAATTCACTAAAAACCTTTACAAAACAACACCTCAAATACCGTGAATACATCATCTAATAATTTCAGTGTCGCCCTCACGAAAATGCTTAAAAATTTAAAAAGACCATTATCTATTGGCCTGCTATTTTTCATAAGTACCTTTTTAGAAATTTACTGGGCTGTTGGCGAACTTTCGGACAGGATGTCAAGTGGCAATCCTGATGCTTCGTTTTTTGATGATGCTTATTTAATTTCATTGTTTACAACTATCTTTTTGACCATTGTATTTCTTTTTCTTTCCCTCATTAAAAACAAATATTTAAAAGTCACCGTTCAATTCATGTTCTTAATTTCAGTTTGGTTTTTCTGGAATTATACCATTTTTGTCGATCGCGAATCGTCGTGGAGCACCTATACTTTCAACGAAGAACTTTATTACACCTTTTCGGTTTCAATTTTGCCGGTCTTAATTTTATCAATTCCCACAATATTTGGTTTAAATTATATCTTAAAAAGTCATGAACCAAAATAAAAAATCTACAATAGTTTTAAGAGTTTATCTGATTCTTAGTTTGCTTCTGGCAATAGATTGCCTCTTATATTACTATAAACTCATTAGTTTACGAGGCTATTACAGCGATGTGGTTCTCTACTGGCTGTGGTTTTTAACCAGCTTTGTGGTGATTGTAGTATTTTGGAAAAAAATTATGGCAAAATTACTTTTGGCAGGAATTATATTAGCCATAATACTCAGTATTTTACCGCTAATGATGCCTTTTTACGCATGGATACTTTCGACTACACCATTAGGATTAATGATAGATAGAAATCTAAATGAAAAATACAGAGCGCAAATTGTAAGCTACAGCGCAATGGCTCCACCGTGGCTTGAAGTAATAGAAAAACACGGTTTATTGGAAAAAAGAATATTAAAAAGTACTGATTATCAACTCATGAACGATAATCTAAATGTAAAAATCAGAACAGCAAAAGATATTATTTTTAATCACGAAACTGATAGCACACTTACGCTTACTCTATTTTATGGTGGCCCAAACAAAACCATTACCTTCAACAAAAATACCGGGGAAGTCTTGAACATAAAAACAAATTGAATTGAACTAAAAACAAAACAATATGACACTATTACTCCGTTGGTTACTCGTGCCTATAATAGCAATGATCATATTACTGTTCTGGAAAGGCAGTCCAATACTTATAAAATCAGCCTTATTAATTGTTCCGTTGGTTCTCATAGTTAGCTGGTTTGCGCACGAAGGAGCCTTTAGCGGAAGCGTCGGATTAGAAAAACTTTATGGCATATTAACCATAATTGCATTCCTGGTTTGCTACGAAATTGGCATGTTATTTAATCGCTTTTATTTGGCAAAAAAAAGCATCGAAATCGTTCATGACGATATACTTCTCACTATTGGTGCAGTTATATTAGTATTGTCAATTGTATATTTCTTTATAATTATTTCAGAATAAATAAAAAACTAACCTGCCTGATTATGAATCTTAAAATACAAGCAATTACAGTTGTCTCATTTATTTTCCTGCTTTCCTGCAACAACAAACAGGAAACCAATAGCAGTAAACCTCAACTAAATAGAACAGCAACTACCCAGAACGATTCTGTACAAACCGATGAACTTCCCAGAAAGGAAAGCATCAATTTATTTACTGTTACTTACAGAGACAGTACTGACGTCGCTTTTGTTTCGCTTTCAGACATTTACCCACTCAACGATACGGCTTCAGACACACTTGCTTTGCCCAATATCGAAAAAATGGAAAAAAAAGCAGCAAAATATTTCACCTTAGAAAAAAAATACAGAAATCATTTTTTATCCAAAACCAATATTTCCGAAAACGACTCTTTGTTTGTCTACGATTATGCAAAAAACAAACTGGCATCATTTGCCATAAAAAATCTTAAAGCCGCTGCATGGCTAAACGGTTATTCATCCGAAGAAGACTGGCCTTATCCCAAATACTATTACATGATTGGGTTCGAAATCAGCAAACAAAGTTTAAAAGGTTTTAGCGATTATTATTCTGATGTGATCGTTTATGCAGGCAAAGAAAATCCGTTTGCAAACGAACCATTAAAACCAATTGTCTGGAAAAAAATCCCTGGTAAAGACTATCCATCTAAATCTATGAAAAAAGAAGATCGTGCACTCTTAAAAAGCACCGTTGCTGGCAATACATATTTATATAACACAGCTACTTATCAATATTTTCTACAAGACTACATAGACAGTGATAAAATAATTTATGCCAGACGCCTTTTGGTAACCAATTCTAAAACCAAAGAAATCATAATCGAAAAACTTTACAGCCAAAGCGAAGGCACCTCTCCCGCCCCACTCAACGGAGAAAACGGAGATCACTCATTTAATCAATATACAGGTAAACTCTTTAAAGACAAACCGCCAGTTGTATTTGGTTTTCAATATGAATCTTTTGGGTGTCCGGCAATTTCCCTTATCGACAAATCAAACGAAGACATTTATATTCAATGCGATAACCGACATTAAATTGATCATTTAGAAAATCAGAAGCAGAAAAATTCATTTTCAAAATGACCAATTGTCCCGCTCTCAGCTATATCTTTTTCCTGCTAAAGAAGCAGTAAAAAGGATACCGCCTCGATCGGGGCTAAACTAGAAGTTTTAGTTTTCATTAGAACTTTTTTTAGTTTCATTACTCAATAATTTAATTAAAACATTTACATGAAAATTTCTTTCTGGCTTTATTGTTCAAACCTCGAAGTCTCATTTGATTTTTATCAAAAAGTTTTTAATCTCAAAAATGAAACCTTTACCAACAAAGCAAAAACTTTCTTTGTACCAATTGATAATCATGCTGAATTAAAAATAAGCACTTTACAGAAACCCCTTAACGAAGGAAATATCGAAATAAACGAAGCAGATATAAATGATATGTACAATCGTCTCATAAAAAATCAGCTTCCCCAAAGCGATGAATCAGACATAGAAAAGATGCGGGCAGGTACATTTTCAGGCCCATGGGATTATCCTGGCGGAAAATCACTTTTTCTAAAAGATCCGGACAATCATTTTATTGTTTTTATGGAGTGGTGATTTAATAATCTCGTTTATTGAAAGAGAAATAGTCATTTGACATACAAATTAAAAAAGCCATTCTAAAGAGAGTGGCGCTTTTGATTGATAAAATAGTAGCTTAAAAACATAACTTATTTTGACTAAAAAATGACTTTTAGAGGAAGAGCAGAAAACGGAATTAATTTATTTTTACTATTAGAGAATATGCTTAATTATTTAAACAAAAAATAATATCAGAATAAATCATAAGCTAGAAGCTGTAATTGAAAGTGGGCTGAAAGCCCAAAAGCAATAGCGTAGTGCATCGCACTACGAACTAAAAGCAATCGTGAATATTGCCCTGAAAGGGCCAAAGCAAAAAAATAATATGTCCCAATCACTATCAAAAGTATATGTTCATTTAACATTTAGCACCAAAGGACGTTATCCATTCATTGACCATACTATACAAGAGAGATTATGGCAATACCTTGGCGGAATTTGCAAAGGGTTAGAATGCAATCCAATTCAGATTGGAGGAGATAAAGATCACGTACATATCTTATGCTTATTATCTAAAAAGATTACTCAAATGAAATTGGCAGAAGAAGTAAAAAAGCAATCTTCGAAATGGATAAAAACGATAGATAAAAATTACGCAAAATTTTATTGGCAAGAAGGTTATGGCATTTTTTCTGTCAACCCATCACAACTGGAAATAGTAACACAGTACATTAAAAATCAAGAAGAACATCATAAAAAACATACATTTAAAGAAGAGTTGCTGGCTTTTTTAAATAAATACCAAGTAAAATATGATGAACGTTTTCTTTGGGATTAGGCTTTCGCCCTTACAGGGCTGAAAATTGTAATCGTTTTAGTTCATAGTGCTTCGCACTACGCTATTGCTAATGCTCTTTCAGAGCAGTTTACGAAAAATTTAATTTGCAATTTGTAAACAAAAAGAGGTCCGTTAGCGCAATTTGCAATCATCATTATTGGAAACTTTTAAAAATGGGCTGAAAGCCCTAAAAGCAATAGCGTAGTGCAACGCACTATGAATTAAATCAAAAGTGGAAATTGCCATGAAAGGGCAAAAGAAAATTGAGAATAAAAATTCAAAGAAAAAGGTATTTACTAGAAGAAAATCATGTTAAACATGCTTTTTAAAATTAGGCTTCCACCCTTTCAGGGCTTAAATATTAACCATTATTCATTCATAGTGCTTCGCACCATGCTATTGCTAAGGCTCTTTCAGAGCAATTTTCAAGCATTTTAATTTTGTGATTTGTGCACAAAAAGAGATTTGTTAGCGCAATTTTGCGATCGTAAGTATTCGAAACTTTTAAAAATGGGCTGAAAGCCCTAAAAGCCAATAGCGTAGTGCAACGCACTATGAATTAAATCAAAAGTGGAAATTGCCCTGAAAGGGCAAAAGAAAAATGTGTTTTCTAGAAGAACACCATGTTAAACATGTTTTTTGAAATTAGGCTTCCGCCTTTACAGGGCTTAAATATTAACCATTATTCATTCATAGTGCTTCGCACTACGCTATTGCTAAGGCTCTTTCAGAGCAATTTTCAAGCATTTTAATTTTGTGATTTGTGCACAAAAAGAGATTTGTTAGCGCAAATTTGCGATCGTAAGTATTCGAAACTCTTAAAAATGGGCTGAAAGTCCTAAAAGCAATAGCGTAGTGCAACGCACTATGAATTAAAAGCAATCGTGAATATTGCCCTGAAAGGGCAAAAGAAAAATGTGTTTTCTAGAAGAACACCATGTTAAACATGTTTTTGAGATTAGGCTTCCCGACCTTACAGGGCTTAAATACTAATCATCATTCTGTTCATAGTGCTTCGCACTATGCTATTGCTAATGCTCTTTCAGAGCAACAGGTTTCGAGCACTTATGATTTCAATCCGTGCCAGCAAAGAGAATACTTAACGCCCCAAAACCGTAGGCTTTTTAGATTTAACATAAATCAAATCCGGTTCATTATCCCAGGAAATTACGAGACGATCTTTCGTTACTTTTTTAATGATTCCCAAATACCATTTACTACGAGAATAATGCACCCAAAGAGAATCGTTCTTGTAATTGCAATCGTAAACTTTACCATCACTATCGTTTACAAAATAATCAGCATTGATTTCTATTTTATTGAAATTGACTTTTTTGGCAGATTCCCATTTACCGTAACAGTCAGCAATATTTAATGGTTCCTTTTTCTTTCCAAAAGTTAAATTGAAAGATTCTCTTCTTGAGAATTCGTCTAATCCTTTATTTTCTTTTTTACTGAAAAATGCTTTTTTATCATAGCTTTTTAGCGGTTTCCAGTTACGATCTAAAATTGAAATTTTAAAATCTTTAGGAAAACCTACTAATGTATCTTTAGCGTGCAAAGGCAATGGAACATATTGTTCCGCTCCTTTGTCTATTACAAGCGGATCGATAACATTGTTTTTTTGTCGTAACTTCCATTCTTCATTTACTTCCCTTACAATATCTATCGAATCGGATTCTTTATAAACCAATTTATATTCCTCTCCGTATTCACTAATAAATTGTTTACGTTTTGCTATGGCAATTTTGATTTCCTGTTTTTTATAAAATTCAATCTCTTTTTCAGAAAATTTAAAATCTATCAAAACCACTACTTTTTCATCACTTTCATTTTTCAGGTTTAAATATCTAAAACCATCTTCAAAGGTTTCCGGCTCCTGTGGTTTTGAAGTGGCAACAAAAGAGAAACAAGAAAGAAGAAAAATCAATTTCAGAAAAACGGGATGAACTCTATATGTGACAGATTCTTGTTTTAATAACCAAAATGAAACCAGAGTACTTATCAAGGCAATATTATCTGAAAAATCTACAACGCGATAAAAACCAAAAAAATCAACAAAAGTTTCTGAAAAAGAACTTTTCCAAAAAACAAAAAATAAAGCTACAGCAATATGAATTTCTTTGATTCTTTTTGGAAAAAGCACACTCCAAAAAAACGGAAAAGCAAGAAGTCCCGCAAAATCAGATAATTTTCCGGTGAGATAATTATGAAAGACTGTTTTTAATATGAAGTCATTTAAAAACAGCATCACTAACGAAACAAGAAAAACAGGATGCGCTAATCTATTTAAATTTTTTATCATATCTAGCATTATTGATTAGCTCTAACTAACTTCTATCCCATTCGAAAAAACGGCAAATCAAAAAAACTTTTTCTCTTAGCGCCTTCGCAGCAAAACGTATTATTTCAACAAATACCCAAATCGAATCGATCCATAAAAATAACCTGAATTGGTATTCGTTTCCGGATCTCTTAATTCTCTGCCTCTATAAATAAAAGAATACGACATATTGAAGTTGTTATGTCTGTATTTTAATCCAAATTCGGCATTAAAACGAAGCGGTTCTAGCTCAAAAGTTAGCGGACTTGTATTACTAAACATGCTTCCCTGAATCGTAGCGTCATAAAATTGGTAATTAACGCTTGGCATCGCATAAAAATAAAACTCTCTGATATTGTATTGCGGTACAGAACTTACCGAGGCATCATGCAAATTCGAATCATAAATTGGTAGTAATTTTTTAAAACCAATTCGGGTTAAGAATCCCGTAGAAACGCCATCAAAGATAGTTCCCACGTTCGCTTCTGACTGAAAATGAAGGTCTATGAAATCGTTGTGTTTTGCAGGAAACATTTTCTTCGAATACATCACATGTGCCTGAACAGCAAAAGCATTATGCAATTGATTTTCCCAGCCAAATACTTCTTTATATCCAATAATATGATGAAAACTTTCCTGAGTTTCTTTTCCCAAAGCATTTGGCCCCATAAAACCTACCTGAAAATCAGTCTTTAAAACTGATTCGCTTTGGTAAAAAAAGCTTCTTCCCGCTTCTGCAAAAAGATATCCGGTAAAAGGGCGATCATTTATCGTTACAGCTTCTGCATTAATAAACCTGGGATTATAAATGTACTGACCAATACGGAATTCAGTGATTTTTTTGTTGATTTTAGGATTATCATTTTTCGATAAAAACCGATAAAAAAGTTCTAAACCATTGGTATAATACATATCATTTTTAGATGATGTGTACAAATCGTTGTCTGTAATAAAACCAATTTCTGTTGTTTTTGCCTGACCAAAAGCCAAAGCCGTTGTCAATACGAGGAGCGCAATAAAAGATTTTTTATTTGGCATTATAATTTATTTTTCCAACCGCGCGCATTTCACGAACAATTCGTTCTTTTCTTCTGTTTATATAACTTGAAGATCCTGTTGCTTTAAATTTTCTTGGGTTTGGTAATATTGCCGCAATTCCCGCTGCCTGCATTGGTGTTAAGCTTGATGCATCACGACGGTACCAATGTTCTGTCGCGGCATAAGCACCGTACACTCCGTCTCCCATTTCGATACTATTAAGATAGACTTCCATAATACGTTCTTTGCCCCAAATTACTTCGATTAAAACTGTAAAATAAGCTTCGAGACCTTTACGGAAATAACTTTTGCCCTGCCATAAAAAGACATTTTTGGCGGTTTGCTGCGAGATCGTACTTCCGCCACGAATTCTACGTCCGCGTTCGTTGCTTTTATATGCTTTTTGAAGCGCTTTAAAATCGAAACCATTATGCTTTAAAAAAGTTCCGTCTTCACTGGCGATTACGGCTTTTTGCAAATTCATCGAAATTTTCTCGATAGGTTCCCAATCGTGATCAAAGAAAACTTCTTTACCATCGAGTTTATTTTCGATCGCCCTAATCAGCATCAAAGGGGTAAACGGTACGGGAATATATTTAAAAAACACCACAGACGCGATTGAGATTCCGAAAAACCATAAAAATAATTTTATAAAAAACCATTTTACTTTTTCACCAAAAGAGCGATTGCCTTTTTTTGGTGCTGCTTTAGGTTTTGGTTTCGGTTTGTTTGCGGTTGTTGTTTTTGGTATCGGTCTTTTGGTTACTCCCATTATATTAAATCTGCTAATTCTGTTCCTATTAAACTCCCAATCGCTACTCCCATTCCGCCTAAACGCACTCCACAAAACACGTTTTCAGACAGTTGAGCAACAACAGGATTTTTACTATTTCCAATTCCCATGATCCCACTCCAACGATGTGCGATCTGGAAATCCTGATTTGGTAAAATTACATTTTTAAGTAAATCCTCCAATTTATTTTGCACAATTTTCGTCTGCCCAAATTGTGTTGTTGTTTCTGCCTCAAAATCAAGATTTCGACCTCCGCCAAGCAAAATTCTATTGTCTATATTTCTGAAATAATAATAACCTCGATCCAGATGAAAAGTGCCTTTTATATCTAAATTTGCGATAGGTTCTGTAATTAAAACCTGTGCTCTTGCAGGTTGTACAGCTCCTTTTGTAATGGTATTTGCAAAACCATTTGTGGCAAAAAGTAGTTTATTCGATTTAAAACTAAAATCAGTCAAAACAATTTCGACCTGATTTCCTAAATCAGCGTATGAAGTCACGGTTTGCTGGTTCAGAATTAAAATATTTGAAGAAACAGCCTGCCTTAGCAATTCCTGCATCATATTTCCGGTATCGACCTGAGCTTCAAAAGGATTAAAAATTAAATATTCATTCACCTTATCAAACCCAAATCGGTCCACTTCTTTAGAAAAAACATCGGCTTTAAAAAGTGGTTTTAAAATTTCATTTACAAAAGGCAATCTCGAAATGCATTCGCTAAATCCGCTTTCATCCTCTTTCAGAAATAATTCATATCCGCCGTGAGGCTTAAAATCAATCGCAGCATCTCCCAGTCTTTTTCGGAGTAATTGCAAACCTTTCCAACGTTTCTCTATCAGATTTATTACATCGTCTTCTGAATGTGTTTTGAGATCTTCCAAGATTTCAGAGAGACTTCCAAAACAGGCAAAACCGGCATTTTTGGTACTTGCACCTTGTGGCAGCATTCCTTTTTCTAACACCAGAATTTTTGCAGCAGGAAATCTTTCGCGTAAGCGTAATGCAGCATGCAATCCTACAATACCGCTGCCCACGATAGTATAATCAACATTTGTGAACCAATTTTTAAGTTCCCAATAACTTAATTCCATTTTTTATCTTAAAATAAATTCCAATCTTTTAAATTCCAAATTCCAATTTAGGAAATAAATTTAAAACTTTATTTTCAATCGCCACGAATTCACGAATTTTCATTTTAATAAATTATCAAAAAAAATTCGTGAATTCGTGCCAGAAAAACTTTAGTATAAACTTTTGGGATTTTTAACATTTTTGGGATTTGGAATTTAACTATTTGGAGTTTAAAAGTTGTATTTTTAGCCCCACG
>Ga0247810_10000844_pt1 | contig 24477 bp, 22 predicted proteins | sample UWRJL119311C1_FD_179918 | JGI IMG/M metagenome (GOLD analysis project Ga0247810, IMG submission 179918) | Plant litter microbial communities from Arlington Agricultural Research Station in Wisconsin, United States - UWRJ-L119-311C-1 | ecosystem: Environmental > Terrestrial > Plant litter >... | reverse complement strand
TATGTAACGAATTAAATTCTCAATAAAAGATCAGTTTCCTTTTTTTTTATAAATTTGAAGGTTTGACTAACGTTATCTAAAAGTAGGATCAGCTATTTTTAATGGCATTTTTCAATGATATTTTAAACTAAAAACAATTTTTTAATTCATAGAACTTTACTCCCCCAACCAGTATGGTATTAATCGTTGACGATATAAAGGCAAATATTATTGCCTTGAAGAAAACATTAGAGCTACATGATATTGATGTGGATACTGCCGAATCTGGTGAAGAAGCCCTGAAGAAGATTTTAAAAACAGATTACTGCCTGATCATCATGGATGTTCAGATGCCGGGACTTGACGGTTTTGAAGTCGTGAAAATTCTCTCGGGTAATAAACGAACCAAAGACATTCCTGTTATTTTTCTATCGGCGCTTAATATCGAAAAAAAGTATATTTTTAAAGGATATGAAACCGGTGCTGTCGAATATATTACCAAACCTGTCGACAGTGATTTGCTAATTTTGAAAGTAAAAACTTTTTTGAAATTATACGAACAGCAAAGAGAATTAAAAGGTATAAAAGAACTTCTTTCTAAAGAGATTATCATAAGAAAAGAAGCTCAGGATAATCTCGAAATTAAGATCGCAGAAAGAACCAAGGAACTGGTTTTGAAAAACGAAGAATTAGAGATGAAAAATCACGAACTGCAACAATTTTCCTGGGTAGTTTCGCACGATTTAAATGAACCCATACGAAAGATCCAGATCTTTATAAAAATCATCAAGGAACTTTATCTGGCCGATGACGCAAAAGCAGTTGATTATGTAAATCGTACCATAAAATCGGCTGAGAGAATGCAGACTTTAATTACAGATTTACTGGCTTATTCAAGATTATCATCGCAGGTAAAACCTGAAGTAACAGATTTGAATGTGGTACTGCAGGAAGTTTTATCTGATTTTGATTATTTGATCGAAAGAAAAAACGCTACTATAAAATCGAATGAACTTCCTACGATAGATAGTATTCCGAGTCAACTTAGGCAGGTATTTCAGAATTTGATTGGGAATGCCTTAAAATTCTCGGGAAATTCTCAACATCCCTTAATCGAAATAACTTCGGAAATTATTTCTGATAAATCGTTTGATAGTCCAACTTCCCCGGAAGGGAAATTTTGCAGAATTACAGTAAAAGATAACGGAATTGGTTTTGATGAAATTTATCTCGACAGGATATTTATTATTTTCCAGAGTTTAAACGATCGCCAGTCGTATGAAGGAACCGGAATTGGATTGGCAATTGCCAAAAAAATCATAGAAAAACACAACGGATTAATTACAGCAAAAAGTCAGGTAGGACAGGGCGCAAGCTTTATTATTATCCTGCCTCTAAAATACGAGTAAACAAAAGATATATTTTTCCCTTTAAAATACCAATAAATATAACCAAAAAACATGAAGAGTAATTTTAAAAGAAATTTGTTAATCAGTTCATTAGTATCATTAATAGTGCTAATGGTCAGTTCCACGGCCTCATTTCTTAGTATAAAAAGCTTGTTAGAAAGTAATTCCTGGGTAAACCATACTCAAGAGGTAATTTATAATCTGAACGAAGGTTCGGCTGTAATTACTGAGGCGCAAACTAGTATGCGTGGCTATTTGATTGCGGGCGATGAACAGTTCGTAGACCGTTATAATGATGCCGAGGCAAAATCTAAAGTTTTTTTCGACAAGGTTGCAGAACTTACGATTGATAATCCGTCGCAACAAATGCAGTTAAAGGAGCTAAAAGAGCTGCGAGAAAACTTTTTTAAGTACTTAAACAATCAAATTGTAAAAAAGCGTTTGGGAAAAAACTCCGCTACATTTGATCTTACCGAAGGTCGAAATATGATGAATGATTTGCGAGTGCAAATAAAATCGGTTGAAAATACGGAGCAAAGCCTTTTAAAAGTACGCAACGAAAACTCAGAACGTTATGGTACTTACAGTATTGTTCTGATTATTGTGGCTTTTATAATAGCTTTCGTAATTTCGATTGTCTTCCTGATCAGAATTTTGAAAGATTTCAACGAACGTGCTATACTTCAAAATGAATTAGAGAAAAAAGACCGCGAAACGGCTCAAAGAATCGAAGCGATTAGTTCTATTGCGAGTAATATTTCGAACGGAAATTATGATATCAGGGTAGATGATAACAAGGCTGACGCTTTAGGAAGTGTAGGAGAATCTCTAAATAGTATGGGAGTTTCCTTAAAAAGTTCTTTCGATTTATTATCTCAAAAAGAATGGCTTCAAACCGGTATTGCGAATCTTAATAATGTAATGCTGGGTGATAAAACGATGCAGAAATTATCAAAAGATGTTATCGAATTTGTGTGCCAATATACCAATAGCAGCGCAGGGGTTTTGTATGTTTTAGAAGATAATGAACTTTTTGTTGCCGGTGGTTATAGCTATATACCGGGTAAAAATCGTGAGCGCATTCAAAAAGGAGAAGGGTTAATTGGTCAGGCCATTGTTTCAGGAAAAATTCTGGAATTAAAATCTTTATCTCCGGATGATATCCAGATTAATTATGCTTTGGGGCAAATAAAACCAACCCATATTGTAGCTGTTCCGTTATTAGATACCAGAATCGAAGGTGCAATAGAATTGGCAAGTATTTACGGATTTTCTGAACTGCATTTAGAATTTCTAAAAAGTGTTTCAAACAACATAGGCATTGCCATTAAATCGACTCAAAACAGAAAACGAGTGATGGAATTGCTGGAAGAAACCAAATCTCAGTCAGAAGAACTTCAGGTGCAGCACAGCGAACTTGAAGCTATTAATGCCGAGTTAGAAGCGCAAACAGAAAAACTTCAGGCTTCTGAAGAAGAGTTGCGTGTACAACAGGAAGAATTAGAGCAAACGAACGAAGAATTGTCTGAAAGAAGTGTTTTATTAGAAGAAAAAAACAATGAAATTCAGAAAAAATCTGAAGCTTTAGAACTGACAACTCGTTATAAGTCAGAGTTTTTGGCAAATATGTCGCACGAATTAAGAACACCTTTAAACTCTATTTTACTTTTAAGCCGTTTGTTATCTGAAAATAATAACAAAAGCATGGTCGAAGAAGAAATTGAGTTTGCCAAAGTAATCCAGAGTTCTGGAAATAGTTTGTTAGGATTGATTGATGAAATTCTTGATTTGTCTAAAATTGAAGCCGGTAAAATGGAGCTTGAGTTCCTGGATGTTTCGACCAAAGAAATCACAGATACTTTATGGAACTTGTTTAATCAGGTGGCAAAAGAAAAAGGAATTAAGTTTGAAATTATCTCTAAAGATGCACCAATTGTTATTAAAACGGACAAAATGCGTTTAGAGCAAATTTTGAAAAACCTGATTTCGAATGCGATTAAATTTACCGAAAAAGGAACGGTTAGTCTAGAAATTAAAATCAATACCGACGATGATAAAATCATTTGCTTTATTGTAAAAGATACCGGAATCGGAATTCCGTTAGAGAAACAGCCTTTAATTTTCGAAGCGTTTCAGCAAGCCGATGGTTCTACCAAACGTAAATATGGCGGAACTGGTTTAGGATTGTCGATTAGCCGTGAATTGGCGAAACTGCTTCGTGGAGAAATTATATTGCATAGTAAGGAGAACGAAGGAAGTTCGTTTACTTTATGTCTGCCGGTTTTTGGAACTGCTGTTCATAAAATTAATGTAGAGAAAATTCCGCCAACAGAATTTACAGAAGTAGAACCGGATGAAGTAACGCCGCCAAAGAAAAAATACATAAGCGACACTATTCCTGCGGAAATTGAAGATGACAGAGATTCAATTTTGCCTGGCGATAAGGTAATTATGATTGTAGAAGACGATATTAATTTTGCCAAATCACTTTTAACTTTCACCAGAAAAAAAGGCTATAAAGGAGTTGTTTCCGTGCGAGGCGATTATGCTTTAAATTTTGCATTGCTGTACAATCCGGTTGGTGTTTTATTAGATATAGAATTACCTATAAAAAGCGGTTGGGAAGTTTTAGAAGAATTAAAAAATCATTCGGCAACCAAACATATTCCGGTTCATATTATGTCATCGCACAAATTAAAACAGGAAAGTTTACTAAAAGGAGCTGTAGATTTCTTAGACAAACCGGTGGCTTTCGAGAAAATTCCGGATGTGTTTTTACGAATCGAGCATATCATTAATAAAGAAGCACAAAAAGTTTTAATTATTGAGGATAATCCAAAACACGCTAAAGCGCTGGCTTATTTCCTGGAAACCTATAATATTAATTCAGAAATAAAAAGTGAAGTTTCGCAAGGATTAGAAGCCCTGAATAAAACAGAAGTAGATTGTGTGATTCTTGATATGGGAATTCCGGACAAACACGCTTATCAAATTCTTGATGGGGTAAAGAAATCTCCGGGATTAGAAAACTTGCCGGTAATTGTTTTTACGGGAAAAAGTTTATCGATGAAAGAAGAAGTAAAAATTAAAAAATACGCTGATTCTATTATTGTAAAAACAGCCCATTCGTACCAAAGAATGTTAGATGAAGTTTCTTTATTTCTGCATTTGGTCGAAGATAAAAAAGAAGGAAAAGACAATAAAGAAAGCTATAAAAAGCTAAATTTACTAAATAATATCCTGCACGATAAAAAGGTATTAATTGTAGATGACGATGTTCGTAATATTTATTCGTTGACAAAAGCCTTAGAAGTTTTTAAAATGAATGTGATTACTGCTTTTGATGGTAAAGAAGCCATCAAAATCCTGGAAGAAAACGACGATACTGATATTGTTTTACTCGATATGATGATGCCTAATATGGACGGTTACGAAACAGCCGAAAAAATACGAAGCATGCCTAAATTCCTTAATTTGCCACTTATTGCCGTTACAGCAAAAGCAATGACAGGCGACAGAGAAAAATGTATCAAAGCAGGCGCATCAGATTATATCACCAAACCGGTCGATATCGATCAGTTACTTTCGTTATTGCGAGTGTGGCTGTATGATAAAATATAAATAGATTACAAAGAAAAAGTTAGCCAAAGATTAAAATAATTCAGGCAGATTATTTGATGCTAATTTCACGCAGATTTAAAAAGATTCAAGCAGATGTGCACAGATTAATTAATAAAAATCTAAAATTAAATCTGCTTTAATCTGTAAAATCTGCGTGAAACAAAAATGTTTTAATCTTTGAAATAAAAAACTTAAAAAAATAATTCGTTACAAAAAAATAAACCAAATAAAAAGTGGACGAAATGAATAAAAAAAGACTCTTAATTATTGATGATGACTCTAGAAATATTTTTGCTTTAGAACACACTTTACGTGCAAAATCATTTGATTGTTTGTCTTGTTTAAGTGCTGAAGAAGCATTAAAATTATTGAGTACTGATGAGCACATCGATGCTGTCCTGATCGATATGATGATGCCTGAAATGGATGGTTATGATGCTATTCCGTTAATAAAAGCATTGCCTGGCAGGAGATCAACATTTGTTGTTGCAGTAACAGCGCAGGCAATGGTAGGCGATAAAGAAAAATGTTTAGAGGCTGGGGCAGATGCATACATCTCAAAACCGGTAGATGTGGATAAATTACTGCTTATTTTAGGCAAAATTTAATGGAATATGATTGAGGATATTGAGTTAGAAACGCTTATTAATGAAATATATGAATATTATGGTTTTGACTTTAGTAGTTACTCGCGCGCTTCTCTAAAAAGGCGTGTAAACAGACTAATTCATCTTGACGGATTTGCACATTTTCATGAATTTCTTTCCAGGGTTCGTTACGATCCTGAATATTATAAACACATGGTCGACGAAATCACGGTAAATGTTACCGAGATGTTTCGCGATCCCTCTTTTTATGCCGTTGTTCGAAATGAAATATTGCCCTTATTAGGTACAAAACCTTTTATAAGATTATGGCATGCGGGCTGTTCTACAGGCGAAGAAGTCTATTCGATGGCCATTATGCTAAAAGAAGCCGGCTTGCTGCATAAATCCTTAATTTATGCAACAGACATAAATGCTACCGTTTTAGAAACGGCCAAAAAAGGAATTTTCCCTTTGCGAATGATGAAAGAATACTCAGAAAACTATCGCGATGCAGGCGGGCAGGAAGATTTTTCTAATTATTACATCGCCAATTACGGTATCGCCAAGTTTAATGAAGAACTGGCCGAAAAAATGGTTTTCTCGCAGCATAATTTAGTTTCAGATACTTCATTTAATGAGTTTGATCTTATTTTATGCCGTAATGTTTTAATTTATTTTGATAACGATCTTCAAAAAAGAGTTATTAATTTATTTGATGAAAGTCTGTCTGTTTTAGGTTTCTTAGCCCTTGGAACCAAAGAAACCATAAAATATTCTATTCCTATGAGTAAATACAAACAGTTGGATAAAGAAAAAATATGGAGGAAAGTAAAATAATATCAGGCTGTAAAGTAGTTATCATAGGCGGATCTGCAGGAAGTTTAAACGCTTTAATGCAAATTCTGCCTGATTTATCCCAATTAAATGGTTTTGCTGTTGTAATTGTTTTGCACAGAAAAAGCACAGACGATCAGACTTTAGAGGAATTAATTGCCCTGAAATCTAATATTACCGTAAAGATAGTAGAGGATAAAGTGCCTCTTGTGCCAGGTTGCATCTATGTCGCACCATCTAATTATCATTTATTATTCGAAAGAAATGATACCCTTTCATTAGATATATCAGAAAAAATCAATTATAGCCGTCCAAGTATCGATGTTTCGTTCGAATCCGCCTCAGAAATATATGGAGAAACTTTAGTCGGAATTTTATTGTCAGGTTCTAATACTGATGGAACTTATGGTTTAAAAGCCATTAAAGCCGCAGGAGGAACCATCGTCGTACAAAACCCAACCGTGGCAGAGATGCCTTTTATGCCTCATAATGCCATTTTAAACACCAGTCCTGATTTTGTTTTAGACAATCAGGAAATATTAGAATTATTACGTTCTATAAATATTTAATAATCCTAATCAAGAGTTGGCATGTGCCTTTAGGCACTAAATGTTGGTAGTAAGAATAAATTTAGCGTGCAGTATTTTAGACCTTGATTTTAACCACTATTTTTTAGGTTTTACTTCCTCATCTTCCGGAAGAACAACTTTATTCAATTCAGCTTCTTTTTCAGCCCTTCTTTGTGCTGCTTTTCCTTTACCAATAGGTATTCCAGCCGTTAAATACAAAGATCTGTTATAAACATTAGGTCCGTCGCCTTTCATTACAGGAACCAGACCATAATAGTATTGAACGGTAACGTTTAAGCCGTTACCCACATTCATATGATAACCCGCACCAAATGCCACTCCAGCATCAATAACCCGTATCTGATCGCGGATATTCTTTTTGTAAATCACATCATCCTTATCAACTTCTTGTTTAAATTCATCAAAAGCTTTAGCCAATAAACCAAACTGAGGTCCGGTTTTAAGATATATTCTATTTTTAAACTGATACTTAATTAAAATAGGAACATTAAAATACCTGATTTCACGATTCACACTTCCGCCCGCAAAAGTATTATCCAGATTTACATCGTCCAACGAGTAAACCGGAATTGAGTGCGCACCCATAGGCGATTTTACAATTACTCCAGTATTGATCATCCAGGCAGGATTTTGTTTAGATCGAATGTCAAAATAAAAACCAAGATTAAAACCCGCATTAGTTCCCGAAGATTCAAGACCCGAAATATCAGAAAAATTCACGCCGCCTTCGAGTCCAAATTCCAGGAAAGGAGAATTTAATTTATCTCCAAAAATCAAGGAAATTAAAACTTGCGAATGAGCAGATGTAACGCTAAAGAAAACGATAAGCAGTAATAAACCTTTTTTCATATAATTGGGTTTAAAGTCCAAAACGATACTGAAGACCACCTAAAACCTGTGTACGGGTTCCTAAAAAACCAGCTTCTACACGAAACATAATATGTTTGTTGTACTGAAATTGAGATCCTACAATAAAATTCCACATATCCTTAGGTGCTTTATGCAAAGAATATTGTACCGTAGATGATTCGGCAGTACTCAAAGCTCCATCAAGAGTGTTTAAAAAGTTCCCTGCTGATTGTAATGCCCTGTTCGCCGTATCGTGCTTGGCAATATTGGCCGGATTTTTTTGCTGAGTTGCCGTCAATCCGTCCCACCAGGTATCTACTTTTGATTGGTTTTCAGATACTTTTGTCAATCCGTCATCTACTTTTTGCTGAGCACCATCCAGATTTAAAACATCAGATAAAGCTATATTCCCCTGAGTATTTCCTTCAATATGAACTCTAAAACCACCTACCCAAACGGCAATATTTCTTTCGGGTTTACGAAGTTTAAAAGTTTTTCCCAGCCTTGGCCCAAAAATATAAGAGAAAGCAGGTTTGTCCAGCGCACTAACATCACTCCAGGACATATTCATATCCAGAGCCAGCCAGCCACCGCCAATACCAATAGTTGGGGTTAATCCCAATCCAAATGTGGTAGCACTAAAATTGGCTTTGGTATTAAAACTTGCTACTTGCGACCAGTTATTATCAGCATCAGGAATCCATATTCCCGCGTTTATTTTAGTAGTTGGATTTGATTTTCCAAAAATTCCGTAGACATTTAAAAACGGAAGCAGCCAGATATCCGGTCTAATGGTAAGAGCGCCAACTTCAACAGAAGATTTATCGAAACGCACAATTTCGTCTAAATTATATAAAGGACCATTATTAAAACCTACCTGTAAGTCCGTAATGTTGATTTCAGAATCCTGCCAAAAGTAATTTATCGAAAGTCCGGCAGAATAAGGAAGATTATATCCTTTTTGTGCTACTTTTTCTCCCCAAATAGGTAAGGCATAAGGGTATTTTATAGTAGAGAGACTGTCTTTTAGTTCCTGATTTTTTTCTCCTACGATTTTATCGGTATAGACTTGTCCAAAAATTTGTATGCTAAAGAATAATAAAAAGGCTGATAGTAGTGTATTATATTTCATTGATTTCGGTTTTATAAATGTTAATTAATAGAACTGCGTAAAATAAATAGGTACTAGTGTATTCTCGAGGGATTTTGGCTTATCTTTTTGTATTATAGGCGAATAAGAAATTAGATTTTAAAGAGATGAACTTAATTTATATGTTAATTATTGTTAAAGTTAAATAAAATTTCTTACCAGTTATAATATTTTTTAAGAAAGTGATTATTTTTTTTGAATGAATTTTCACAAAGTTTGTCTTTTTTACAAACATCATTTTCAAACATTTAGATTTTTATAATAGAAATAAATGTTACTTTTGTGTTGTGAAATGGATAACAATCATATTGTCGATTTATTTAATGGCGCTTTCCAATATGCCTTGTGCAGATATGGAAGTAAATAGTGCTGCTCATAAAACCGCACAATTTTCATCAGAAGCAAATCATACCCACGATAAAGACAATGATTTATGTTCTCCGTTTTGCGCCTGTAACTGTTGTGGTGCGCAGGTTTTAAGTTATCAGACTGCTGTAACTTTTGAATTTCCTGTACAGCATACTATCATTTCGATACCATTACCCAACTACAATTCTGTTTTTGCTTCCAATTTCTACGGAAGTATTTGGCAACCCCCACAAATAGCATAATGATTGCCTGATTAAGTTCAGGTTAGAGAGTTGTGGATTTTCCACAGAAGTAATAGGCAAAACTTTGTCTAATTTCTCACGTCATTATACCCTTAAAATGTTAGATAAAATTATACAATTCAGTATAAAGAATAAGTTCGTTATACTGTTATTTACCCTTGTATTAATAGCTTGGGGAAGCTATTCGCTCAAACACTTACCGCTGGATGCTTTGCCTGATATTACCAATAATCAGGTACAAATCATTACAACTGCGCCTACTTTGGCCAGTCAGGAAGTCGAACAATTAATCACTTATCCGCTCGAGCAAGCTGTAAAAACAGTTCCGGATATTATAGAACTCCGCAGTATTTCCCGTTTCGGATTATCGGTTGTTACGGTTGTTTTCGAAGACGATGTCGATATTTACTGGGCAAGGGAACAAATATTTCAACGCTTAAAACAAGCCGAAGAAAATATTCCCGATTATGCAGGATCTCCTGAATTAGCGCCTATTACCACAGGTTTAGGCGAAATTTACCAATACGATGTGTATGCCAAAAAAGGCTACGAAAACAAATACGATGCGGTAAAACTAAGAACCATTCAGGATTGGATTATTATTCCGCAATTGCAAGGCGTGAAAGGCGTTGCAGATGTCAGTACCTGGGGAGGAAAACTAAAACAATACGAAATTGCTGTAAACCCCAATACCCTAAATAGCTTGGGCGTTACGATTACAGAGATTTTTGATGCACTTGAAAAAAACAACCAAAATACCGGAGGTGCTTATATCGAAAAAGACCAATTAGCGTATTTTATTCGCGGTGTCGGAATGGCAAAGGGAACAAATGATCTTGGAAATGTAGTAGTGAAAAACCGAAATGGTTCTCCAGTTTTAGTCCGCGATGTTGCCGAAGTCCGCGAAGGTGTTGCATTGCGTTACGGAGCTTCAACGAAAGATGGAAAAGGCGAAATTGTTTCCGGAATGGTCTTGATGTTAAAAGGTGAAAACTCCAGCGCGGTTGTAGATCGAATCAAAGAAAGAATGATTCAGATTAATAAAAGTTTACCCGAAGGCGTTGTTGCCGAAGCTTTTATTGACAGAGGAAAACTAGTCGACAACGCAATAGGAACGGTGACAAAAAATTTACTTGAAGGGGCGCTGATCGTGATTTTTGTCCTGATTTTATTTCTTGGTAATCTTCGAGCCGGTTTGATTGTAGCTTCGGTAATTCCGTTAGCGATGCTTTTTGCTATTATATTAATGAATGCTTTTGGCGTAAGCGGAAACTTAATGAGTTTGGGAGCTATCGACTTTGGAATCATTGTCGACGGAGCCGTTATTATTGTCGAAGCGACAATGCATCATTTGCAGCAATTGAAACGAAAAAAACAATTATCGCAAAGCGAAATGGATGTTGAAGTCTACAATTCGGCTTCGAAAATCAGAAACAGTGCAGCCTTTGGAGAAATCATCATTCTGATCGTGTATCTGCCAATCCTCGCTTTGATAGGCACCGAAGGAAAAATGTTCAAACCCATGGCAATGACAGTAGGTTTTGCAGTTGCCGGAGCCTTTATCCTTTCGCTGACTTATGTGCCCATGATGAGCGCTTTATTCTTATCTAAAAATACAGAACATAAAGAAAATTTCAGCGACAGAATGATGGCTCGTTTAGAGGCCTTTTATACACCATTATTAGAAAAAGCACTTCAATTTAAAAAGATTGTTCTGGGAATATCAGTTGGTTTATTTGCCTTCGGATTAATTGTCTTTAATAGTATGGGAGGAGAATTTATCCCGACGATCGAAGAAGGCGATTTGGCTATAAATGCCACCATTATGACTGGAAGTTCGCTTACGCAGATGGTAGAAACGACCACAAAATATGAGCAAATATTAAAAGCGAAATTTCCGGAGATCAAAACAATCGTCACCAAAATAGGAAGCGGAGAAATCCCTACAGATCCAATGCCTATTGAAAGCGGCGATTTGATTATTGTTCTAAAAGACAAAAAAGAATGGGGACGAAAATATCACAATTGGGAAGAATTGGCCAATGCCATGAAAGAAGAAATGGAAGTGATTCCGGGTGCCAATATTGAGATTTCGCAGCCTATACAAATGCGTTTCAACGAATTAATGACCGGAAGCCGAAGCGATATTGCCATCAAAATTTTTGGTGATGATCTGGAAATTCTGGATGCTAAAGCTGCCGAATTAATTTCGAAGATAAAAAGCATCGAAGGAATAGGAGATTTAAAAGCCGATAAAGTAACGGGGTTACCTCAAATTACGATCAAATACGATTACAATAAAATCGCTTTATACGGACTGAATATTTCAGATATCAATAGAATTATCCGTTCGTCATTTGCAGGAGAAAGTGCCGGAAAAATCTACGACGAAAGCAAGAGATTTGATGTAGTAGTAAGAATGAATCAGGACAATCGCGCTGATATTACCGATGTGAGTAATTTGTTTATTCCGTTACCAAACGGACAGCAAGTACCGCTTTCTCAAGTCGCAACAGTCGATTATGAGCAAGGTCCGGTACAAGTAGTTCGTGAAGATGGAAAACGCAGAATTACCGTTGGATTAAACGTTCGTGGCCGCGATATAAAAAGTGTAGTTGAGGAAATTCAGCAAAAGCTGGATAAAAACTTTAAACTTCCTGCAGGTCATTATGTAACCTACGGCGGACAATTCGAGAATTTAATCGAAGCTACAAAACGACTTTCGATCGCTTTGCCAATTGCTTTAGGATTAATATTAGTATTGCTTTATTTCACTTTTAAAAGTTTCAAACAAGCAGGATTAATTTTTACCGCCATTCCTTTATCTGCAATTGGTGGTGTTTTTGCCCTCTGGATGCGCGGAATGCCGTTTAGTATTTCGGCAGGAATTGGTTTTATTGCCTTATTCGGAATCGCGGTTTTAAACGGAATCGTATTGATATCGTATTTCAATCAGCTTAAAAAAGAAGGAATATTAGATCCGTTACAAAGAGTTTTAATTGGAACCAAAACCAGATTACGTCCCGTTTTAATGACCGCAGCCGTAGCCTCTTTAGGATTTTTACCAATGGCATTGTCAACGAGTGGAGGAGCAGAGGTTCAAAAACCTTTGGCAACTGTGGTTATTGGAGGATTGTTCTCTGCCACATTATTGACGCTGATCGTTTTACCGATTTTGTATTTAATGCTGGAGAAGTTTAACCGCAAAGAGCGCGAAGATTTACGCGAAGAACGCAATGAAGATTAAAAAAGATTTGTTTCGCGCAGATTTTAAAAGGATTTAAGCAGATCTGCGCAGATTTTAATCCATAAACTTTATGAAATTAAATCGGCTAAAATCTGCAGAATCTGCGTGAAACAAAAAATTAAGGCAAAGAAATTTAAAAAATAAAAAATGAAGAACATAATATATAATATCAGCGCAAAATTCTTTTCGAACTTTGCGGAAATCCTTTGCTCTCGATGGCTATCGGGATTGCGGTTAAATTCAACCCAATTGGCAAATAAAACTTTGTGTTTAAGCATATTCTTATTAGTTAGCACGCTTTCGCAAGCACAAGAAAAAATCAGCTTAGAAAAAGCTATAGAACTTGCCAAATCAAACAACATCGATTTAAAAATTGCCGATAAAGAAATAGAAAAGCAAACCGTTCTAAAGAAAACAGCATTTCAGCCGGAACCATTGCAAGTACAATATCAGGGCGGACAATTCAATAGTGCCGATTTCGACCACAATGTTTCGGTACAGCAGTTTTTCCCGATGGGAAGTATCACAAAAGCCAATCGTCAATTGCAGGAAGAATTGGTAAAACTGGCCGAAAAAAGAAAAGCTTTATCTGCTTACGAAATTGAAAAAGCCGTTACGTTGGCCTATTATCAGTATTTGTATGGCGTTTCGATTCAGAAATTGAATTCGGAACTGAATGATATTTATACCAAATTCTTAAAGAATGCAGAACTCCGTTTTCAAACCGGAGAAAGCGGAAATATTGAAGTTATTAGCGCTAAAGCGAAAGTAAAAGAGATCGAAACGCAAAAAGCACAATTAGAATATGATTTGGCGATTTACCAAAAGCAGTTGCAATTTTTCGTTCAGACCGATGAAAATATTGTGCCTGACGACAAAACAGCGTTGCAATATACGATGCTGAAAGAAGAAGGAAATTCGAAAGCAGAAGGTCTAATAACCGATTATTACCAACAGCAGATTTTGGTTTCTCAAAAAGAAGCCAATACGTATAAAGCCATGCGAATTCCGAAAATAGGAGTAGGTTATTTTGCGCAAACCATTGATACCAAATCGTTGTATCAAGGATTTACTGCCGGATTGCAAATTCCGTTGTTTGGAGGCGTGAATACGGCCAGAGCCCAGGCTGCATCTATTAGTATTTCGCAATCGCAATTGGCTTTAGATAAAAATAAATTAACGCTGAATCTGCAACGACAAGAATTAGAAAATAATTTCAAAAAACAGCAAAAAGCATTAGATTATTATCAAAAAGAAGGATTGCAATACGCCGATCAGATCATCAATACGGCACAAAAAAGTTATGCCAATGGCGATATGAGTTATTGGGCGTATATCAGTTTTTTGAATCAGGCAATTGATATTAAAAAGCAATATACAGAAGCAACCCATACTTTTAATCAAAGTGCAATCGAACTTCAATTTCCATCTCTTAAAAATAATTAAAATGAAAAATATAGTTAAAAACTTAACCGCAAAGAACGCTAAGGTTTTATCGCAAAGGTCGCAAAGTTTAATTTCCTTGCGTGCCTTGCGCTTTTCTGTCTTTGCGTGCCTTGCGGTTATAATAGTAAGTTGCAATGAAAAGAAAGCAGAAGAACCTCAGGAAGAAGAAAGTTCACAAACAGAAGTAGCTTTAAACGAATCTCAATATAAAACCGTTGGGATTGAAACCGGATTTGTAGAAAACAGAAACTTAAATAAAGTCATAAAAGCCAACGGTTATACCACAGTTCCGCCGCAAAATTCTGCCGAAGTTTCGACTTTGATAGGTGGAACCGTGAAGGATATTTTTGTTCTCGAAGGTACTTATGTCAATAAAGGAAAAGTTTTGGCGACGATTCAGAATCTGGAAGTGATCGAAATGCAGGAAGATTATCATTCGGCTACAGCCAATATTGAATATTTGCAATTAGAATACAATCGCCAGAAAACCTTAAGCGATGAAAATGTAAATCCAAGAAAAGTTTTTCAGGAAGTAAAATCAAAACTGGCAGCAGAAAGAGCGAGAGCGCAGGCTGCAAAAAATAAATTAGATGCTTTGCATGTAAGTACAAAAGGAAGTACTTCGTTGGTACCTATTGTAGCGCCAATAAGCGGTTATGTAGGAAACATCAAAATTGCAAAAGGAGCTTATGCGCAAACCGGAATCACATTATTTGAAGTGGTCGATAATAGCCAGATGCATTTGGATCTGAATGTGTACGAGAAAGATTTGGGTTCTATCTCGATCGGACAAGTGATTGATTTTGTACTGACAAATCAGTCGAACAAATCGATAAAAGGAAAGATATTCGGAATCAATAAATCATTTTCTAACGAAAGTAAAACCGTTGCCGTTCATGCTAAAATCGAATCAGACGATGCAAAAGGACTAATTCCGGGAATGTATGTTTCGGCCAATATCAATATCATAAATGCCACCGTGCCGGCATTGCCAAAAGATGCCGTAGTGCGAAATGCAGATAAGTATTTTGTTTTTGTTCAGGAAGATGATCATAAAGATGACCATCAACATGAAGAAGGAAAAGAGGAAAAAGGCGCAGTGCACGAGAAGGAAATTCATTTTAAAGCCATTGAAGTAATTCCCGGAACAACAGATTTAGGCTTTACCGAAGTAAAATTTGTAGACAAGATTGATGCGGAAGCTAAGATTGTGACCAAAGGTGCTTTTTATCTGCTTTCGGCAATGAAAGGCGGGGGAGAGCATAGTCACTAATTTTTTTAGGCGCTAAGTGGCTAAGTTACTAAGATGCTAAGTTTTTTTAGCTGGAGTAGCATTTGCTCGCAAAGACGCAGAGGCGCAAAGTTTTCTTGTATTATCTTTTTAAATTTTAATTTAGAAAATCAAAAGAAACTTAAAAAAACTTTGCGACTTAGCGTGTTTGCGAGATTAAAATAAAACGCCTACCAATAGACAATTGGCTCAAAATCCGTAAATTTAGAACCTATTTAAACAAAGTTTAAAACTTTAAACTTGAAACAAATAAAACTTGAAACTCATTTTATGGAACATATACATACAGAAGAAAAAATAACAAAAAAGAAACCCAAACAATCCACATGCTGTTGCTCACATGAGGAACCCGTTCATTCTGATAATGACGGACACGATCACGGAGACGGTCATGATCATGAACATAATGCTGAGGGCGGTTTGTTTAAAATATTTTTACCAGCGATAATCTCGTTTGTTTTATTACTTATCGGGATTGGGCTTGACAATTATTTCCCGCAGACCTGGTTTACGGGTTATGTTCGAATTGCCTGGTATATCGTAGCTTATTTACCGGTTGGACTTCCGGTTTTGAGAGAAGCTTACGAAAGCATCATGAAAGGCGACGTTTTCTCTGAGTTTTTCCTGATGTGCATTGCGACAATTGGTGCTTTTGCTATAGGCGAATATCCCGAAGGTGTTGCTGTAATGTTGTTTTATACCATTGGAGAAAATTTTCAGGGATTGGCGGTAAGCCGTGCGAAATCGAATATTAAAAGTTTACTGGATCAGCGTCCGGACGAAGTCAATGTTTTAGAAAATAATGTTGCCACAAAAGTCAAAGCAGCCGATGTTGTGATAGGATCGATTATTCAGCTTAAAGCGGGTGAAAAATTAGGTCTGGATGGCGAATTATTATCAGATACTGCTTCGTTTAATACGGCGGCATTAACAGGCGAAAGCAAGCCGGATACCAAAGTAAAAGGAGAAACAGTTCTGGCCGGAATGATCAACGGAAACACTATTGCGCTCGTAAAAGTTACCACAACTTATAAAAACAGTAAATTGTCTAAGATTCTGGAAATGGTACAAAATGCCACAACTAAAAAAGCGCCGGCCGAATTATTTATCAGGAAATTTGCCAAGATTTATACGCCAATCGTGGTGTATCTGGCGATTGCCATTTGTGTATTGCCATGGCTTTTTGTAAACAATTATATCTTTAGTGATTGGTTGTACAGAGCTCTGGTATTCCTTGTGATTTCATGTCCTTGTGCCTTGGTAATTAGTATTCCGTTAGGGTATTTTGGCGGAATTGGCGCGGCGAGTAAAAACGGAATTCTGTTTAAAGGAAGTAATTTTCTTGATAGTATTTCAACCATCCAAAATGTGGTAATGGATAAAACCGGAACCATGACTGAAGGTGTTTTTAAAGTTCAGGAAGTTATAATTCAGGAAGGTTTTGATAAAGAAGAGATTCTGAAATTGGTCAATGTTTTGGAAAGCCAAAGCACGCATCCTGTTGCAACGGCCATTCACAATCATGTAGGGCAGATTGATGCTTCAATCGAATTGAAAAACGTGGAAGAAATTTCGGGACATGGTTTAAAAGCCGAGATCAACGGAAAAGAATTGCATGTTGGGAATTTCAAATTGATGGATAAATTCAATATTCAATACGATATTGATCCAAATTCGGTTATTTATACGACGATTGCCATTGCATACGATAATAAGTTCGCAGGATATTTGACTATTGCCGATGAAATAAAAGAAGATGCGCAGGAAGCAGTAAGCAAACTAAAAGCATTAGGCGTTAAAGTAACGATGCTAAGTGGCGACAAAACCAATGTGGTGCAATTTGTTGCGGATAAATTAGGCATCACAAATGCTTATGGAGATTTGCTTCCGGAAGATAAAGTGAATAAACTCAACGAGATTAAAGCCAAAAATGAAACCGTTGCTTTTGTTGGTGATGGTGTAAATGATGCGCCTGTAATAGCCTTAAGTACCGTAGGTATCGCAATGGGAGGTTTAGGTAGCGATGCCACGATCGAAACTGCCGATGTTGTGATTCAGGATGATAAACCAAGCAAAATTGCGATGGCGATCAATATTGGGAAACAAACCAAAAAAATCGTCTGGCAAAATATCACGCTGGCTTTTGTCGTAAAAGCTTTTGTACTGATTCTGGGTGCGGGAGGACTTGCCACAATGTGGGAAGCTGTTTTTGCCGATGTTGGAGTAGCGTTACTGGCAATTTTAAATGCCGTGAGAATTCAGAAGATGAAGTTTTAAATTATTTCATTCAAATAAAACAAAATCCCAATTCATTAATTTTGAATTGGGATTTTCTGTTTGAGTAATTATTTCTTCAAATGCGTTGGTACCTGAATTTCTCCGTTACCAAAAGACCAATTCTCTAAAACATTATTTTCTAATAAAACAATGATCACATTATTGATTAAAATCTCGGTTGAGGTCGAAATTAGTGTCGCAATCTGATGGTATAATTTTTTCTTTTGTTCTAAGGTTCTTCCTTGTCCTGCCGTAATTTGCACGTAAATAATATCTTCAGAATGTGAAATACCAAGATAAGTTTCAGGATATTTTATCTGATGCGATTCCAGTTCTTCAATGACATGAAAATAATCGTCTTTTGGTACATTAAATTCGGCTATTAAAGATTCATGAACAGATGCTGAAATAGTACTTTTTGTTTCTAATGAAAGCTTTTTGGGAAGGCTGATTCTAACGAATGGCATTTTTTTGAAATTTAAATTTTTATAAAAATAAGGAATAGTAAGCGATGGAAATAAGAATCGTATTCAAAATTTAATTCTATTTTATTCCCTTTATTCTCAATTCTAACTTCGGTTTTATTACTTTCAGATGGCGTTTGAGTGGGATACCAATTTCTATTTGGTTTAACCATAATCAACAAACCTTCATCATCACCAACGGCAGCAAAAAGTTCGCTATTGGCATTCTTAGAAAAGAATTCTAAACCGTGTTGTGCTATCAATTGCTTTCCTAATGCTAATGGATTTTCATTCACGATTCCTATTTCACTAATATTTAAAATAGCTTTTGAGCTGAATGCTTCTGTTTGCGCATTATCAAGGTCATGACGGGCAATAAATTCTAATAAATTACCATTATTGTCGTAGAAATAAACCGCATTGGCATTCCAGTTTTCGAAATTGGTAATGACTTTCTGATCTTCAATAAAAATTAAATCTACTTTGCTTTTACACCAATCAATGGCTTCGTCTAATTTGTTTTCCGGAATATTAAAAGCAAAATGATAAATAGATTTAAACTCAGGATTTTCTAAGAATTCCAGAACCGAATTGCCTGCCTGAATGCTCACCGAATTTTTGGTCTTTTTTATAATAGGAAGATCAAGAATGTCTTTATAAAAAGTGGCAGTTTGTTGTATATTGTTGGATTGAATTTGAATGTGTGCTAACTTCATGGTGGTATTTTTTATAAGAAGAAAAAGCTTCTTTTCGTTTATAGCAAATTTAAAGAATGCTTAACGATTTTTGATTAATATGGTATTTTATGCATTGATGAAAGGATAGTAAATTATTATTAAATTCACCTCATTGTAATAGATATTGAACTTTTAATGACAGTAAAATATTTTGAATTATTATAATTTTGTATTTATCTCCGTAAAATAAAATAAGTTCTTTAAATTATGACAACAGATAATACTACATATGAAACCAAATTTGGACAATTAATTGTAAGCCGCGGGCCTGAGAATGATTTTATGTGGTCTGGTAAAATTGATCTTTCAAATGATATTTTAGTAGATGAGATTCCAGTTTATGTTTTTACAAAAATTCAAACAATAGCAAATGATACAGCCGAATTTGTAGAAAAGATAATTTCAGATAGGAATCAATATTTAGAAACAGCTGTTTTATTTATTAAACAGACTTTAATCGAACAGAGAGAACAGTATAATATTAAAGATAATGAGTATCTCTCAATTTTGGATAAAAACTATTGTCCAGTTGAACATCCTGAATTTATTTTTTATGAAAATTCTTTTGAATGGTCAATCCGATTTGCAGATGGAATATTTAGTATTTGTGATCCATTCGGAATAGCAGTGACTTTCAAGTTTAAAACACCAATAAGTGTTGATAATCTTGAAGATAGTGAAAGTGTAGAGTAAAAAAATAATAAATATGCAAATTTCTTTTATAAAAAGCGGATTTAATTCATACGGTGGTACATTTAATGAGCCTTTTAGATATTTTGGAAGAATAATTTCTGATAGATTTAAAAAAGAAGAAATAGAATTTACTTTTAAAGAAATAGAGATTATACTTTCTGTTTTTTCGAATAAACAAAAGCAAAAAGAAAATGAGGCTTATAATGAATGGTACAATAAATTACCTCGATATTTTAGAAGCAAAAACAAGGTTATTGTTACATTGCCTATATTAGAGACTGAAAAAACACTAGAAGATGTTTTTAAATCTATTTATCTTGCTTTTGAAATTATAATTTCAAAGAAAAAGAAAGATGATATTTATGATCAAGACAAGATAAAACAAATATTATCTCTTCTAGAAGCAGAATTGAATAAAACTGATTTGTGGGAATTAAATAAGCAGTATGACTTGCTTTTATTTGAAGAAGCATTAGCCAGAAGAATTGAAGAAAGAAACGAAAGAGAAAATCGTAATATTGAAAATAAAAAAGCTATTCGTGATATCCGATTTTACTACCATTTCAAAAATGTAGGTTATCGCTATTTTGATTCATATGATAATGATTTCTGTGATAAGATTTTAACCAAACTCCGTGAAAAGAAATTCAAACTTCCAGATTATACTCATTTGTATGTTATAGTTTCGGATTCTTTTCAAAATGCTTTATATGAAACAGTAAGAAGCGAGAACTGGTTCATATGTGGTATTGCGGTTTTAAAAGATTACAAGGATTATCCAAAGAAAAACGAAGCAGAAAAGAAAAGGATTGTTTTTAATTTAATAAAAGAAGGATTACTTGATATTGCTAAAATTGATAAATTAGATATAGAAACTTTAAATGATGTTTTGGACGAAGTTGAAAGTGAAATTTAATTATTTAATTTAATGTAATGCAAGATATAATTATTCAAATTAATAATTTCTTAAAAAAGAATGCGTGGTGTGATTTTGAAGTGATAGAATTTAAAGCAGTTTTAAAAATTGGAGGAAAAACTAGTTTTGAGAATAAATATGATATCATAATTATATTTGAGGATGTGTATTTTTTTCAATGTTTAACCAATTGGAAAACGGAAACAAATTCTGAAAGTTTTTTAATACCGTCAATAGTAGAACAAAGGAAAATAAATATACATTATCAAATTGAGCGAGGACATCAATTAGTTAAAATACTTGCAGAAGATGTTGAAGGGGCAATGTATATAAGCGCAAGGAAAGTTTCGGTTGAATTTCTAAAATAAAAAGCCCACTCTCATAAAGAAAATGGGAAAAATATATTTACAACTATATTGTTCTTTCTTAGAAAAAAACTTCAAACATTACAATCATAAATTATTTCAAAGAAACAAAGATAAAAAAGGTAATTATTTTGAATATTCGATTGAGGAAGTTGTAGAGATTCTTTGGAATTATGGTACTATCTGTTAATAAAATAAGAATGTATATTTATTTTAGAAAAAGTGGCTATGGCACGTACGGAGGTTCATTGGATGAACCTTTTGAATATTTTGGAAGAATAATTTCAGATAGACTTGAAAAAGAGGAAGTAGAATTTCCTTTTGAAGAAATTGAAGTTGAACTTGCTCTGTTTTCAATCAAGCCTAAAGGAAAAGATAAGGAAGTTTATAATGATTGGTTCAATAAATTACCAAATTATTATAGAGGTAGAAATATGATTAGGATAACTTTACCTATATTTAAAAACGAAAAAACATTAGAAGATATTTTTCAATTAGTTTATAAAGCATTTGAAATTCTTTTTATCAAGAAAAAGAAAGATGATTTTTATGATACTGAAAAAATAAAACAAATATTACTTCTTTTAGAATCTGAATTGCAAAATACCGACCTCTACAAATTAAATAAACAGTATGACTTGCTTTTATTTGAAGAAGCATTAGCAAGAAGAATCGAAGAAAGAACAGAAAGAAAAAATCGTACTATTGAAAATAAAAAAGCCATTCGTGATATTCGATTTTATTACCATTTTGAAGACATCGGCAAACTTTATTTTTCCCCGTATAATTATAATCTTTGCAAAAAAATATTGATCAAACTTCGTGAAAAGAAATTCAATTTACCGGATTATACTCATTTGTACATTCAGGTATCAGATTCTTTTGAAAATACTTTATATCAAACTACAAGATATGAAGATTGGTATGTTTGTGGAGTTGCAGTTTTAAAAGATTACAAGGATTTTCCAAAGAAAAACGAAGAAGAAAAGAACAGGATCGTTTTTAATTTAATAAAAGAAGGATTACTTGATATTGCCAGGATTGATAAACTAGACTTAGAAACATTAAATCATGTTTTAGATGAAGTTGAAAGTGAAATATAAATTATTTAGCTATGAATTTTATTGAAAAAATATTAGACAATATAGATAATATGTCAGCAGAACATGTAATTCAATCTATGACAAAAATTTATAGTGAGCCAATTGATAGGATTCAATTGTTAGAATATCCTCAATTTATTAGAGATATCATCTTTATAATGGATCTTGATACAGAAATGAATATGCAAGGTGATGTCTTGGAAAATAGTATAAGAGAAGATATTCCAAACATAATTTATGCATTAAAAAACATCAATGCTGATAATGAAGCCAAAATTCTGGAAGAAATTTATGATTTATACCAACAAAACTCTGAGGATGAAAAAATTGATGAACTGTATGGCAAAATGTATATCTATACTGATTTTGATATTTGGTCATTATTAGAAATTTATGTGAAAAATCAAATGGATGAATATATTTTAAAACGTATCAAATAATTGATATATACTTTTTTATGTTATTAAAAAAGCCCATTTCAAAATAAATGAAACAGGCTTTGTAGGTTCAAAATTATTGGTAGCAATTTACAAAACAATATTTTAAAATTATTTCGGCATTGTTGGCGTCATAATTCTTCGTGTTGGCGTGCTCAACGTTTCTATAAAAGCCAGAAGATCGCTGATTTCTTCTTTGTTTAAATTCAGTTTTTTAAGCATAGGATCTGCTTTTGGAATTAATGAATCTCTTGCCGTTCCCAGATATTTTTTCTGAACAGGAGATGGGTTTCCTAAATTGTACAATTCCACCACATCCAGTAAAGTCGGAAAATGTCCGTGATGCATCCAGGGTTTTGTATTGGCCACTTCACGCAATGTTGGTGTTCTGAATTTACCAATGTCTTTTACATCTTTGGTAACATTATAGCGTCCGAAATCTTCATTTTTTGTTCCGAATAAAGTCTGACCATCATTATGAAACTGATTGTCGCTGAAATAAGGCGTATTATGGCAATTGATGCATTGTGCTTTGGTTCTGAATAAATGCAGGCCTTTTACCTGAGCATCTGTATAGGCTTCAGATTTTCCGCTAATGAAATTATCAAATTTACTTTTCGGACTATTAATTGATCTTTCGAAAGTGGCAATGGCATATTGTATTTTTTGTAAATCGATTTTTTTGTCTCCAAAGGCAGCTTCAAAAAGCGGTTTGTAACCTTTGATTTTGGCAATTTTATCAACTGCAATCGTCAGTTTTTCATTCATTTCGAGCGGATCTCCAATAGGAAATTGCGCCTGATCTTCAAGACTCTTAGCTCGCCCGTCCCAGAATAAAGAGGTGACGTACGCCGAATTTAAAATCGTCATCGAATTACGTTTCCCCGTTTGACGGTCGTGACCAAAAGAACGCGTTAAATTATCCGTCCAGCCCAATTCGGGATTATGGCACGAAGCGCAGGCAATTTGTCCGCTCAATGACAATCTTGGATCAAAAAATAATATTTTACCGAGACTTTCTTTTTCCTTCGAGTATGGGTTATAATCCGGATACGGAACCGCAGGAAGCACGCCAATATCCTGAAATGTAGCTTTATCGACATTTTCGTGTAGTTCCGCTGCCGGCCATTTCGTAGCATCTCCGCCGGAATACAGTTTTCGCAATTCCTGAATGTCTATATAATCAGGCTGTTCAACGCTTTTGTAAGCCGTTAAACTCAGGAGGAATAGGATAGGGACGATTAGTTTTTTCAATTTTTTTGTTTTTGTTTGATTTGTTTCAGGTTTCAAGTCTCAGTTTCAAGTCTCAGTTTTCAGTCTCAGTTTTCAGTCTCAGTCTCAGTCTTCAGTCTCAGTCCCAGTTTGCGTTTTCAAAAAACTTTGTCAAAGTTTAAAACTTTGACAAAGTTAGTGCGACTGCGACTGCGACTGCGACTGCGACTGCGACTGCGACTAAAATCTAAAGCGTAACTTCCTTAGGACACGGGATACTTAAAGCTGTTGGTTTTGGATAAACTCTATTATTATACATTCTGTATTGTGTCGAAACGGTTCCTCCAAAAAGTTTATCGTTTGTGAGTTTTAACTCAAATGAAATCTCAAATAAACCGGCACTGATTTCCTTATAAGTACCTTCACCTGAAATAGCAATAATGTGAGTATTTGTCGCACTGGATCCAATAGTTAAATCCTGCGGAATCACCAATACAATTCCCTGCGTTTTGCTATTTCCGTTTTCCGGAAAAAATTCTAAAGCAGAAGTAATATTAAATCCGGGAGAAATAGCAGCAGATCCGCTTTCGTTTGAGAACCATCTTTTTAAACCAAAAGAGTTTACTGTATTTGGTCCGGTAGCAACATTAAATCCAATT
>Ga0247810_10000843_pt1 | contig 24487 bp, 17 predicted proteins | sample UWRJL119311C1_FD_179918 | JGI IMG/M metagenome (GOLD analysis project Ga0247810, IMG submission 179918) | Plant litter microbial communities from Arlington Agricultural Research Station in Wisconsin, United States - UWRJ-L119-311C-1 | ecosystem: Environmental > Terrestrial > Plant litter >... | reverse complement strand
CCGCGCCTCTTTCTCCAGCTGCAGATCCGTTTTTTTAGGACTTCCTGCAGTTTTTGCTACCTGATTTTGCAGGTTTTGTGCAGCTATCAAGTTATCAAGTGTCAGATATTTTAACTGTAAACGCCATCTTTCTGCCCGCTGAGCATTAGTAATCGCATACTTATAATTCGCTTTATCTTTTTCCAGGTATTCTTCCTTTGTAAAAATGAATGGTTTTGAAAGGATACTTTTATAAATTGCTGTGGCTTCGTCTAGCCTTTTTACCATTAAACTGGTTACAGCAGGGTAAAACCTGATGTCTGCACCATGTATTTCATCATCAATAGCGACTTCATATTTTTTCAATGCTTTCAGATCCTCATCCATTAGGATTTCTTTGGCATGATCCAGCCTGTCTATATACTGTTCGAAAATTACTTTTGAAAACGCATCATCTATCGGTCTGCCACTATAATGATATTGCTCCAGCATTTTGCCTACTGCTGTTAGCAGGACTTTTTGCTTTGCCGGGTCTGCTTCTTTGGAACTCACTGGCGAAGACCAGGTAAAAGTCGCCGTTACCATAATTAATACTTTGCACCACGTGGTTCTGTTCATTTGTGTTGTCAGTTTTGTTGATTAAATGAGATAGGAAAAGATGAGGTCTTTCTTTCCGTCCCTAAAGATAGTTAAAAGACTGTTATGAATAAATAGACCAGTCGAAAGAGGCGATTAACATGGTGATGTCACAAACAAATTATGAAAAAACAATCACACAGATCTTCAGGTTCTATCTATATAAGTTTAAACATTCAATCTTAATATTATGAGTTCGTTACAAGGAAAAATTGCGTTAGTTACAGGAGCATCAAGAGGTATTGGTCAGGGAATTGCAGTGAGTTTAGCAAAAGCAGGAGCTGATATTGCATTGGCTGATATCAGTATTGATGTATTAGGAGAGACCATAAAATTAGTAGAGCAGGAAGGCGTAAAAGTAAAAGCATACCAGGTTGATGTTACCCAATTTGAAACCGTAAGAACCATGGTTCAGGCTGTGGCTTCAGAATTTGGCACCTTAGATATAGCCGTTAATAATGCGGGTGTATTGGGGATTCATAAAGTGATTGATATGACTGGCGATCAGTGGGATCAGATCATGAATGTAAATGCTAAAGGTGTATTTTTATGCAGCAAGGCCGAACTGGAAGTGATGTTGCCAAATAAATCTGGTCGCATTATCAATGTATCATCTATTTTAGGTAAAACAGGAATGTCTGATGTATCTGCTTACAGTGCATCTAAATTTGCAGTGATTGGTTTCACCAATTCACTAGCTAAGGAAGTAGCTAAAGAAGGTATCACCGTAAACGCATTATGCCCTGGTATAGTAGGCACAGGAATGTGGAGAGGCGATAAAGGATTGGCGAAAGCTTTTGCGAAAGACGGCGAAACAGAAGAGCAATCATGGGAAAGAAATCAGGAGAGCCTTTTACCTCAGGGAGAAGCACAGACGCCCGAAGATATGGGACAGTTAGCTGTTTATCTGGCTTCAGCACCACACGTTACCGGACAGGCAATTGCTGTTGATGGTGGTTTCGGATTATAATCGGATATACTAAAATATAGAAGGTCCTTTCATTCATTTGAAGGGACTTTTTTTGTTTAAAATTATCAGGTTGCAAGAGCAGCTGTTGAGTCAAAAGATATTATTTTTGTTGTAAGATTTTCAATGATGGAAGAGAGAAACGAGAACAGGCCAATTACTTTTGAGGTAGCTACTACAGATGCACATTTTGAGCAGATCCTGGAGCTGCAAAAACAAAACCATTATACTACGATAAGTGAAGCACAGCAATTGACAGAAGGGTTTGTATTTGCTGCGCATGATATGCGTATATTGAAGTTAATGGCTGCGAATGCACCGCAGATTATTGCGCTGAGCGGGGATAAGGTTGTGGGTTATAATCTGGGCATGACTTGTGATATGGAACAGGAATTGCCAAGTTTAATACCGATGTTCCAGGAATTCAGGAATTGGACTTACCAGGGCAAACCTTTGATGGATTACCAGTTTATTGTGGGCGGGCAAGTCTGTGTACACAAAGATTTCAGGGGCAGGGGATTGATCCGTCAGTTGTATCAGCAAACAAGGGATGTGACTGCTGGTCAGTATCAGCTCTGTGTAACTGAGATCTCTGTGAGAAATACAACCTCCCTGAAGGCACATCAGAAGTTAGGATTTGAAATTCTGGGCGTTTATAATGACGGTGTAGAAGATTGGAATCTGGTGGTGTGGAAATATTAATAAAATATGGTAGGCAGTTTGCGATACGAAAGTATTGGATTTGGTATTAATTCCTTTGGGCAAATCGATTGTTCTACCTTTTTTGTAAAAAAGGTAGCTATTTCATCTAAATGTCAATAAGCTGATAGCCAATTTAAAGGTATAAAGCTATGCCTTATATTTACCATCCAATTGTCTTTCCAATGGTAGAAAAATTTCAGGAGTTCCTTAACCGCAGAATATCACTCAGCACAGCAGAATGGGAAAAGATAAGGTCTGTCACCATTTCTAAAAAGTTGCGCAAAGGAGATTTTTTGTTTCAGGAAGGTGATGTTTGGCGTTATGTAGCATTTGTATGCGCAGGATGCATCCGCACTTATCGGACAGATAAACAGGGGAGGATAAGAATACTAGAGTTTACTACCGAAGAATCCTGGGCGGGAGATAGCCGGAGTCTGGAAACCGGTGAGCCCTCAGTTTTCACTATTGATGCCGTGGAAGATACAGCATTGGTACTGATACAAAAGGGCGACTTTGAAAAGATTTGCCAGCAAATACCACAGTTAAATCAGCTGATGAGCGATAGTCTTAAAGCTTGTCTTTCTACCAGCCTGAGTCGGATTGATACCGCAACTATCTATAGTGCCGAAGAGAAATATGAAGCTTTTATAGCTCAGCATAGCGGCCTGCTCAACAGAATCCCTCAATATATGGTGGCTTCCTATCTGGGAATCACGCCGGAGTCGTTAAGCAGGGTCAGAAAAAGAGTTTTTTCACCAAAAATAAATTGACATGTACGAAAGAAAGATCCCTGTTGATATTGATTGCGCAATGGAAATGGCACGTGAGGTTTTACTCGGTAAATGGAAAATGCATTTACTGTATTATATCTCACAGGGGGTAATTCGTCCGGGTCAGCTTCAAAAGAAAATTCCCAGTGCTTCACGCAGAGTATTAAACATACAACTCAATGAACTGGAAGCACAGGGAATGGTTTCAAAAATTATTTACAATCAGCTGCCCTTAAAGGTGGAATATAACCTAACCGATATCGGTGAAACTATATTACCCGTTATTACGCTTATTGGCAATTGGGGCGCTGATCACTTCGATCATTTGCAGCAGGTATTTCTAAATAATCCACGTTTAAAAGTTGATACAACCAAACTGGAAGCGAGGAATGTATAAGCCACGGTTTGGAATGTATAAGCCGGTTTAAGGATCTTGATTAAAATTCTGCGCCGTTTCCTAAGTCACATATAAATGACTTATTTTATGATCTACGATCTCGAAATGAAAATCGGCATTCAGCGGACTACCTGGAAAGGTACCCGACATTTTCAGCGTTAATACTGTTTCTGCTCCATTGACCGCACAGGCAACGGCTTCCACAATAGTCTGATATTTTTCATTTGCATCCTCAATCCATTCTTTAATCGCTGCTTTGCCCGTGTAATCTTTACCCTCATCATGAACCCTGGCGTCAACTGTAAATAGCTCAGCAAATGCTGCACTGTCTTGTGAGTTTTGAATTTTAATGTATTCAGCTAGCGGCGCTGGTATAGTGATCTGATCTGACATAAATCTTACAAATTAAATTGTTCGTATTGTACCGCCATCAATGATATATTCTGTACCAGTTAAATAAGCGGCTCGTGGTGATACAAGAAAGCCGATTAATTCTGCTACTTCTTCAGGTTCTGCAGGTCTGCCCATAGGTATGCCGCCCAGGGCGTCCATTACACTTTGTGTGGCTTCTTCAATGGTGATATTTGAGCTTTCCGCTATCCGTTTCATCATCCTTACAGAGGCAGTTGTTTTTATCCATCCTGGCGAAACTGTCAGCACCCTCACTCCCTTACTGGCAACTTCGTTGGACAGTGACTTGCTGTAATTGAGCAATCCGGCTTTTGCGGCAGCATAAGGCAACGTAGAATCATATAATGGCAATTTTGCCTGTGTAGAAGCAACATGTATAATCACTCCGGAACCTTTTTCCAGCATAAAAGGCAATAAACCTCTGTCTAATCTAACCGGTGCCATTAAATTGAGCTGTAATGTTTCTATCCAGTGCTGATCTGTCAATGCAGCGAAACCGCCGCCAGGTGTTTCAGAACCTCCCATAGAATTCACCAGAATATCTACACCTCCAAAGTGTTGTTCAATGTTCTGTACCACTACTTTCGTTCCTTCTTCCGTACTCAGATCGGCCGCAATAAAATGGAACCTTTCATCCTTTTCCTCAGGTTCATTTCTTGCTGTAATGATTACTCTGGCTCCCGCAGCTGCAAGTCGCTCAGCAATCGCTTTTCCGGCACCCTTAGTTCCGCCTGTAACTAATGCTATTTTTCCTGTAAGTTCTGTACTGATGTCAAAATTGGTTTTCATTATGCTGTTTTTTATAGTACAATAATCAGCAGTATTTCAGTTGTTTACAAGTACGGAAAAGCTATTCCTATAGGGAAAAATTTATCCCTATAGACTCTGATAGAAATTAAATGCAATTTAATTTATGCTGCGGACAAACTTTCAGCAGAATTCTTAGTTGTAGCTTCATGAAAAAATTATATCATTATCAGGAAAGTGATATTACGCTACTTTTCGAGAAGCTGGAACAAAATCCGGGTAATCATCGTCTGCTTTACCAATTGCCAACAGGCGGGGGTAAAACGGTTATATTTTCGGAGATCGCCGGCAGGTTCATCAAAAAATACAATAAAAAAGTAATTGTATTGACCCATCGTGTAGAGCTGTGCAGGCAGACTTCTGCAGTTTTATCAATGACCTCCATCAGTAATAAGATCATCAATAGTGCGGTTAAAAAGATATCCAGGAAAGATGGTTATGGTTGTTATGTGGCCATGGTAGAGACCCTGAAAAACCGGATCAATGAAGGTTTGATTAACGTGGATGATGTAGGGCTGGTTATTGTAGATGAGGCTCACCACAATTCATTTCATAAGCTGCTTGGAAAGTTTAAGAATGCCGCTGTGATTGGTGTTACTGCCACACCTTTCAGTTCAGATATAAATCTGCCCATGCGGAAAAACTACAACGAACTGGTGGTTGGTGCCGAAATCGGTTCTTTAATTGAGCAGGGCTTCCTGGCCAAACCTTCTACCTGGAGGTATGATGTAGAATTGAATACCTTAAAAACGGGGCTTCATGGAGATTTCACGGTAAGTACTTCTGATGAATTATACACCTCACAAGCCATGCTGGATTTGCTGGTTCATGCTTATGAAGCACATGCTAAAAATAAAAAGACCCTGATCTTTAACAATGGAATTTTCACTTCCCGGAAAGTAGAAGAAGTTTTTTCAGCTTTAGGTTATCCCGTCAAACACCTGGACAATAAGACGAGTCCGACTGAAAGAGCAGAGATTTTGAAGTGGTTAAAAAAGACGAAAGGGGCAATCCTTACTTCGGTCTCTATTCTGACTACAGGTTTTGACGAACCCTCTATTCAAACGGTAATCCTGAACAGGGCGACTACCTCACTTACACTTTATCATCAGATGATCGGCAGGGCATCCAGGCGACTACCGCAAAAGAAAACCTTTAGCATTATTGATCTGGGTAATAACACCGACCGTTTCGGAGAGTGGTCTGCGCCGGTAGACTGGAAACACGTCTTTGAAAACCCGGAAGCGTACCATGAGATGCTGACTAGTAAAACCAGTTATGAGGCGCACCAGATGCCTTCTGATATGCGCAGTAAATTTCCAAACAGCAGGGAGATTTCTTTTGACGTCCAGGGAGCACATCAGGCGGCCGTAGAAAGTGGGCAAAAGGCAAATATTGTGATCAGGGATTCTATCCGTCAGCATGCGCTGATGTGTGTAGATAACAGCGCGACTGTTTTGGAAGCCCTTGAACTCACCGAAGAATTGACAAAAGAAATTGACTGGAGAATCAAACAATATGGTAAATGTCTCGGTAGAGTTACTAAGAACTATACCGACTGGCTGCGGGAAGATTACCATGCGAGATTAAAAAAACTGGTGCAGAAGATCATGAGTAGAAGGGCAGTATTAAAAACAGCAGTATAATTATCAAGGAAATATGATTGTAAACTACACCGAATCGGGATGGGAAATTATTACCCAGCGATCACATGGGCTGCTTGCTGCGCAGATCTGTGCACACTGGAAAAAGAATGACCAGCCTGAACGGTGGGTGGATACGCTTATCGCAACCGCTGAACATGATGACGTATACAATGAGTTTGAGAATGAAGATTTACTGAACCCAAGCGGAGGGCCTATCAATTTCAATACTACCAGTTTTAAAAAAGAATATGCCGACCGGCTCATTGCCATGGCAGAAACCAAGAGCGCTTATATTGCACTTTTAATCACCAGACATATTCTGTTTGTCCATGGTCCGGATCCTAAAGCTGCGTCTTTTATCAAAGCGCTCAGAGAGCGGGAAAAGAAGTGGATACACGTAGCTCAAAGCAGTAAGGAGGAAGTGCGCAGGGGATATGAACTGCTGGAATTCTGTGATGCCTTTTCCTTGCTGATCTGCCAGCAGCAGATACAGCCAGAACAACGGAAGATTGAAATCAGTAGCGGACCCGATGGAACCGCCTATGAAATGCATGCAGTGGGTGAGGGGTTAAAGGTCAATCCCTGGCCATTTGAAGAAACTTCCTTTGTGGTGAGTTATGAATCCAGGATCTTACCGCAGCTGGCTTTTAAAAGTACGGCCGAGTTCAGGAAGATGATAGCAGATGCTGAGGTGAAGACCCATCACTTGCGGCTAAAAGGAATGTAAGTTTGAACCAACATGAAAAAATTGCTTACAGCTATTACTGTCATTGGCTTCGGAACCTACCTTTTTTATCACTACGTTTTTAATAAAGTGGTATTGAGGCTTAGCATGAACAATGAATTCCCCCTTCCAATAGTTATTTTTTCATTTTGCTGGATCTTCCTGGCCCTGATGATTTTCGATTTGATTTACCGGAAGTTTCTTAGTCTGTTTATCGCGCCGGCTTTCTATTTAATCGTGTTTTTTACTGCGAAGGATGCGCTGTGGGCTTCTGAACTCCTTTGGAACAGAAATTATCTGCCTGTTGGAATCATTCTCGCCATTTACGCATTATCACTCTTTGCTATTGTGTATCGTTTTGATCCTAAATTCAAGTGGATCATGAAAGGAAGCACAGAAAATGAGTCTGCCACTGGTTGGGTGGCGCTTGGTCTCTGGAACAAAATAGTGACTGTAATTGGACTCAGCGCATTGACTATATTTGCTTTGTATGTTCCCTACAAAGTAATATTGGTGTCTGGGTACCTGACTAACGAAACAGATGTAGAAAAACAGGCAAAGGTGCTCAGACTTGGCGAAAGCCATGGTAAAAACTTTTTCCATAGGTACTGGGTGATTGAACTGGATGGGAGGCAAGAGACATTTTGGGTATATGCTGCTGCAAATACAGCTCCTGACGAGAAAAACAATTGTGCTACGCATACAGGACCTGAGGTGGGTTCAACATTGGTCATGATGGGACGCGAAGGCGTTTTTGGGTTTTCTTTTGATAGGGTAGTCAGGATTTTAGATGCGAAAGGGGATGTTATTTGCGATTAGCAGCAAGACGAGTTGGTTAATGGGTTTGCTTCGGAACCCACAAACCTTGGAGTAACGATAAGCAGTAAAATCAGTCTGATTATCAGTCAGCAAAAATGTATAGTTTATTCTTCCGTCAAATATTTTGATATTTAGCCAGTAATTTTTATTAAGCGTAATTGTGTGTTGACTTTGTCATTTAACAATTCGGGGTATTCCTCAGCAAATTTACTACTAACGGATTTATCTTGAATTTCCAGTTTTGACGACAAATATTTTAATTTCCTCTTATTGATCTCAATCAATTCAGCCCAGGACATCACATAAACTTCTATATTTCTCTCTGTTTTAATATCATAAAGAAATGGAGTGGTATATTTTTCCCTCGCTGATTTCAGTTTTGATTTTGCGAAGGGAGCGATCTCCGAAGAAATTAAAATCAACTTATATTTTGTTCCTTCAGTTGGGAGACCAGCTGCCTGTTCTATTTGATATGCATACTTATCAATCTGATTGAGCTCTTTTTGACCGAGTTTGCATTTAGGAGCTTTCAATTCAACAACCATATATTCCTTAACGTTATCACCAGTTATCTTCTCATTACAAAAAAATAGATCAGTGATATCATTGAATTCTTGAACATTTGATTCCACAAGATTTTCGTCGGCCTCTGTAGGTTCATAATTTAAAGTGGCTTTTCTAATTTCCTGGAAGATATTTCCGATTTTTCTATCAGACCATAGATGAGGAGTTTGTGCATAATTCTCTCCAAATAACCAAAGCTCTTTTTCGACGATTTTGTGGAGTTGAGAGCGCTCCCTAAGCACCTTGGAAATGTCTCCATAAACAATATCATGAAGAAATTCTAAAAATTCCATTTTTTCAGCTACTTGCGATGAAAATTGGATTAGGCTCTCTATATCTGTTTTTTCCATTAGATTGTGAAACTTGCCGGCAGTTTCATCCTTCATTTTTATCAGCTTTGTAAACAGCGGTTCTATATTGCCATTTCTAACTGACGTATCAATCAGATCATAAACCAAATCCTTAATTTTATCTTCCCTTTCCAGGATTTTAAATTTATTTTCCACTAAAAATGCGAGTTTATTAAACACCAATTCATGTGTGTCAGAAACTGGCTTTCGTTCTAAGAAGGGGTTTGAATCGTCTTTAGATAGTTTTTCGACAAAATCTTTAAAAGCTGTATTTTTTTCTTTGAAAAATTCATTAAGTGTAGTTCTAATCAATGCTTTTAAGTTCCTCAGATCTTCATTTCCAAAACCTTCAAATAGTGCATTTTTAAAGAGATCTGTAATAACAATATCCGATTCAAAGTAGATGAACCAAGTGCCAAGTTCAGCAATATAATAATCAGAAGAGTAGGTGTGTTCACTGGCTACAGACTTTATTCCGGCGTTGTCTACCGTTGTAAATAATTTCACTTTGTTCAGATCGCTTATGATATTGTATAATTTGAATGAAATATCATGCGTTTTGCCTGTGGTGTCTTCAAACATTTTTTTAATCAATATTGGCTGATCAATAATAAAATCCTCTCTCTGCAATTGCTTGCCGTTAATAAAGAATTTCACACTCTCATTGAAGATTTCGTAGATATAATACTGTGCCAGCGCTCCAGGTAAATTTTCATCTAAAAATGCTTCTGAAAGTTTGTTGTTCTTTGGAACATTAGCACTCCTGTTTTGATGAAGATTAGAAATTGTAACTTTGTAAAAAGTATTGGCTGGCTTAGTCAGCACAACTTCTTCAGTTGGAAATTTAATGTTAGTGAGTGTTTTGTTTTTTAGTGCCGAAGCCGTTATAGTAGTAGAAACTTTTGTATGTTTCGAAAGTTTTTCATCATAACTTACGGTTTCAATGTGCATTCTCTCTCCAATTTGCAATGCACTAAACCGACCAATGCCATGTCCGCCCGGTTTTATAGTTGTTCCGATTTCAAATAATTTAACATCAAAATCGCTGATAGATACGCCTTTACCGTTGTCTGTCAATTCGATTTTATCTGTAACAGGATACAATACTCCAGAGGCTTTACTTTTAGTGACATCAATCTTAACTTCTGTAGCACCTACTTGCAGCGAATTGTTTATTAATTCAGTGAAGGCTTTAAAAGTATCTCTGTAGTTTGTCAATATTTCACTTACAACACGCCCATTGGTGTTAAGCATTCTTTCTTTTGAGGCCATATTTTAAATTGAAGAGCTAGTAAAGTTATAATAATTAGTTGTTTTATAATGTTAAAGATTTTAGCCTTATAGCTTTATGCGTCGGAGTAGACTGGGGGCGATTAAATAGACATGATTAATGACAATCCTAACTCACAATTTTCATCAACGTTCCATTTGACGACCAATGAGCATTAAAGAATCTAACTACTTAAAACTAATTTCCGACCCCTAATAATAGATTGTATTCCTTTTGATAAAACTTAATTTCATATAATTTACAATTGCCCAGACGCGTTCACTACAATTTTGTATTTCGGCTGAAAAACCCTAGGACTTTCTTCAGGTTCAGTCTTCTGCAAAGAGAAATCTGAATCCTTTGCAAAATGACCGGCAATTTTTTCCTGTTCAGGAATAATCGTTGGGAAAGAAGGATCTAGCAGTTTCCACTCATCTGTTATATGCAGTGTTGCTGGGGTATCTACAACTATGGAAGTCTGCTCTTCAAAGAGCATTCTTTTTTTCCATTCTGCTTCTGAAAGATAGGGTAATACGCACACAAGTTCATGCCATGGAAAAGCGTATGCGGTATGTAGATCAGAAAATTTGACTTTATCATCTAGATTCCCATCCGCTGAAGTATGTTTATCCTTAAGATATTTTGCTCCAATTACTGTACATCCAAAGAGATCAGGTTCAATCCCAGGACTAAAACTTTTCTGCACGTAATTGTAAAGCAGGTAAACTGGGATAAATCCATGTCTGGAGGCGTATTCGATCAATAAATCGACTTGCTTTTTTCTCCCAGCGCCTTTTCCCACCCAATGCTTCAGTTTTTGGTAATGACCTTCCTTAAGATTGGCTATTCCTTTATTTCTTCGATGGTATATGATCTTGGACTGAATTGCATAAGTATAGTATGCCCCGTCTGCATGCCGTACGGTTATTTCCAGATCATCTCCATTGGCTTTTTCATTGATAGACTCAAAAATCTCAAAATCCAGCATCGGGACTTTTAATTTTATCAGATTCATTTCGTAAACTAGGTTTTGCGACACAGATGTTTCATGGATCTTTAAGCGTGGAGTCTTGCGAGAAAAAAATATCCTTGCCCAGGTATCTCTCGCACCCGACTTAAAAAGGTCACAAACATTTGGATTGGTCGGATTTGTTAGGTAATGTTCTAAACTCATGTTATTAGTTTTAAGTTTTATATCAGGTTTGAAAAGGCATGCGCAATCTAGTTCAAACACATTAGGCCATAAAAAAAGCCGGCTCGGAAAAATCTTAAATTACTCTTTTAATGTATCACTTTTTACAATCGGTTATGGTGTCAAAGGTTGATCGACTTGTTTCTCCGTTTTGGCTTTAGCGCAAATATTATCAGTTTTAGAAACAGGTCTTAGCTTTCGATCTTGCTGCTTTATGACACTGATTAAGGAATCCATACCTTCAATCTTTAAGGTATTTTTAATTACTGTAGGCACAACTGCAGATTTAATATTCCCTCCTCTCTGAAATTTCAGGAAGGAGGGAAGTTACTTTTTTCTTAGATATCATGCCACCTCTTGGCTAACGCAATTATAATCTTTCCACAGCGTATGATATTTTTTATAAGATTTTTTTGATCTAATTCACTGTATATCTTTTGGCTTTTAACATTTTTATATTTAGTGAAGATGATAGCGCCATCATTATTCGTATTAGCTTCAACTGAATAATGAGCGATGACATTTCGCTCTTCAATTATCTTTTGGAAAATTTTCCGAATCGGTTTGTATTTTATCCAGTCATCTGGAAAATTTGATTCAATAATATAATCATACATTTGACGCTTCGATTCTAATGTAACTCTATGCGTCCCTAATATTATATTTATAATCTGATCCCTCTTATATTTATCATCAGTAAAATAAGCTGAGATATATAAGTCCATACAGGATTCGCAAATGCTTATGTATTCAATCACGTCACCCCTAAAGAGGATAACTCTATCTGTATAATTTTCAGATGGTATAGACATTAATTTTTAGTTTGATTTATACTAAAAATAAACAAACTCAAACAAAAACACAAGGCAGACTTGTCAACATCAACAGGTAATCCCTCATACTAGTCTTTTTTAATTGTTGTGATTTACTAGATTTGACTTACAAGTAATTTAACATTAATGCGTTTTCTTCTCATTGTCTGTAAAATCATCCATTATATTGTACTAATAATATTTGCTTTTCCTGCTTTATTTATATTTTATTTTTACGAGGTATATATGAGCGTTGCCGTTATGACTTTTAAAGGCCATATGCGTAAAAGGATTAAGAAAAGCTACTACGAATTTGGCTATGTTATCAATAAGTCTGAACCAGATCCCAAGAAACGATTTGGAAACCAAATTTTGGGCGCAATCGTTTTTGTACCTATAACGTTATTTGCACTCATGTTTCTGACATTCGCAATTTGTCACTACGGCAAAAAATGGTTAGCTGATTAATTATCTGAATGCTTTTCTCCAGTTATAGCATCCCATTTAGAAAAGTTGATAGTTACACACCGCTCAATTTTTATCTTCTCCTTTGCAAGAGGAATTTTTGCATTAATATCAGTAATTATCTTTTCGAAATCTTCCTTTACTGATGTGGTAGTAATGTTTCGATAAGTTTTCCAAAGATGTTCTGGTTTGATTCTATAAAGGTTTGCGTCCAAACAGATATTCTTTGGATGGTTTTCCCTTTGACCATTCGTTAAGTCCCTGTTGTACTTTTATGACATCAATGGTTACTGGTATCTAAAAATTGATAATATAGCGGCACGGTACATAATGATGTTTTTTTTGCTCTCCAAGATTCAACATCCTAACTATTGAATATAGATCTCAAAACTTCAAACAAAACCGTAGACGCTATCCCGTCAATTATCGGAACTCCATGCTTGAGAGCGAAATCGTTTAGCTGAAAGTACAGTTTTTCATATACAGTTTGGTCTTCCGATTGAATAGGCAAAGTCTCAATTTCCGATCGAATAAGTTGAAGTTCTTCCGTATTGAGATTTAATAACAGCGATTTTACCTTTTCAAACTGTTCCTGATTAACTCGTGATCTATTTTGATTAAACTCAACTTTATTAATTACTTCCGCAATGTTTACCTGACTGCCTTCTTTGGCAACAACTTTTCCAATCTTCATTTTTTCAATAGTGACTTTCTCTACATTTAAATTAATCACAGGTACTTTTCCATTTGTTTTTTTTCCTAGTGCCTCAAATTCGCTCAAAGCATCTTCCACCGTTAATTCCTTAGCAAGTCTTAGACTTAATTGTTCCTGTATTCTATTTACAATAAAATATAAGAAATTCAGATTTACTAAATTCGCTTTGTTATCGCTAATAAACTTCTCAAGAGCAATTTTAACAAGGTTAAAATTATCCACGGACTGAACACCAATTTCATATAAAGCATCCAGCACTTTTCCTTCCAAATCATTAAATACATCGATCTTATACTCAGGCTGCCTAGCTATTAATAATAATTTCATTAGAACTGGTATTACATCCGGCGTGATAGCATAATTTATGTTCCTAAAATGGCGCCTAAAATCAAAAGATGGATTAGGATTTTTCAAGAAGTAGTTAGCTATAAAATAAAAGCCGTCCAAAATACCTAGTTTTAACAACCGATTGGCTGCATCCATTAATTCTTCTTCACTTGCAGACGAGTTCTCTATAATCTCAGTAAAGTACTGGATCAAAAAGACCTTTTCTTCCCCTGAATTCAATAGCAAACTAATTGCTCGCTCTCTCATGTTTTGAGAATGCGCATTTTTTACGAGTTGAACCAATCTGTCAGTATCTGTAGTTTTTTCGAACCATAATTTAAGCAAGTCAGCAAATTTATACTCGGTTTCATTGGATCTTTCCATTTGAGCTATAATCAGCGGGAACGTTTTATCCAGCCTGTTTCTAAGCGCATAACCTGCATTGGAAGTCCACGTTAAAATATTGGGAATATCGTTAGAAAGGTTTTTGATCACCTTTTCTTTTATTTGAGCAGGGGCAACGAATTTTTCCAGCAATTCGATAAAGCCTTTACTTTCAATATTTATCTCGTCGCTTTGATTGTAATAAAGGGTAAAGAGCAACAACCTTTCCACTGGTAGTTCAATTTTGAAATGATTGATAAAATACCAAAGCGTGCTGCCAATACACGCTTCATTTTGACTCCAGTTTCTAATAAAATCTTCTTGCTTATGAGAAACTATTAATTCAGGGATAGCGGAAAGCCTGGATCTGATCAATTTGATGCGGAAGTAAGTAAATTTGTCACTAACGTTCATCCATTGTGTAAGTTCCTCGCGTCTGGCCACGCTACCTTGATAGGTAACGTCTCGGATCAGGTCGACCGATGCAGTGGTAAAATTAGCGTTTAAGTCAACATACTGGCCACGCCTAAAAGAATATAGATCCTCTCCAACAATTTCATCCTTTTCAAAAAAATCGAAAATTTGATTTATTTCTGCAATAAATGCAGCCTTGTCAAATAAAATATCGAAACCTCTTTGCGAAGCTTCCCGGAATAATTTGGCTCGGTCTATTTCGGGGGCGTTCTGGATCATGATATCGGTCTTGGACAACGCGCCTTTGAAATGTGCTAATATCTGATCATAATTGCCGCTATCACTTTCACGCCATTTAAAATCGGTATATGTCTTTTCGAGGGCTTCCTTTGAAAGTACACCTTTAAGATATTGATTAACGAGGTTGTCGATCACCATTTCATTAACAAGGGCACCCATTCCATAGCTGCGTTCATAATCCCCGATAGTTGATTCATTTAACAGATAGGATATTGCGTCCCAACGAATGTCATGCTTATCAAAAAACTCTAAAAACAGATTTATATATGGTTTGCGGGTTTCCGTTGCCTGGCGAGTGTAAAGATGAATGATCAGTTTAAATATCGATTGGTCCTGCTCATATGCAAGAAAAATATGGTTGATTATTTTGTCTATACTTTCCCTGTGATCAGAGAAAAAATGATGAACGCTATTAATATCTGTGGCTATTGCACTTAGCAGTTGGTGTATAGCCGGAGCGCCTTCTATCTTTTCCAATCCAAATTTGAAGTGGAAATCCTCATCCATCAAAGTTACAGTATTTCTATCCTCGCTTTGATAATTAAAACCGTTGAACCTTAGGCCATCCAAAAATACCTTAACATAGTCGTTCAGAAATAGAGAATTACCAATGATCTTGTAAAGGCCTGCCCGTAAATATTGATTTTCTCTGTGACCGAATAAATCTACTAAATATTGAATAGTGTCTTTATCATTTATTTCCAACTGCGACAATACTCCAATAACCATATAGATATCGCTGTTTGTAAAATCTTTCCTTTTCAGCAAGTTCAGGAGGATGCCTTTAAGGTCATTTTTACAATCTTCAATTTTTTTGATATCAAATCTATAAAGTATATGTAATGCATTTAATACATCAATACGAGTAGTTTCTTTATTTTGCAATATTTCGGTTAGAAAAAATAAAACTTCTTCAACCCCCCCGAAGCGCGCCAGGTCGGTATCTGAAAATTTGTTGGAGGTCAGCCAAACCTGCTTTTGACTGTAGAATTGAAAAATATTTTTAAATATTTTAATTCTTGTGTCTTTGGATAGCCGATCTGGGTCAAAGCGTACCAGGATCTCTTGGTCATTAGCTATCAACCAATCTAAGAGTGGTTGGATTTTATGCTCTTCGCCTATACTGATCAAAAAGGATAACGTATTAACCCAGTTAGGCTTTATTTTTTGATCACCAGTAGAATTGCCTGCAACTATCGCCATCATCTCCTCGAATGATCGACGGGATAAGACGCGTGAAGCTAAATACTCCTGGATATTATTATGTTCAAAATGCCATTGTTTTTTTTCTTGATCTTGTTTGAATGCAGAAAGATATTTGGCCGCATCATATTCCTCCATGCTGAGTATGCTCGATAATTCATCATTGGTGATGAAGTTTTTTCCGGTGCGCTCTAGGATGAAAGCTATCTTTTCTTGTAGTGGTAATAGTTCTTTGTGTTTTAACGGAATATCACTAGAATGATATTGTTGTTTGTTGGCACTTTCATATTGAGCCATGGCGTCCTCTAAGATTGCAGCCCGTCCCGAATTAAAGTTTCCATATTTAAGAAAGTAACTAACTAAAATACGAAGGAAATATGGTTTTTGAACCAGATCAAGGAAACCCGTATCAAAAATTGCCTTGATGAATTGATCACCATTTATACCGTGGTTCTCATTAACATGTTTCTTGATCTGTGCTAATGAAATATCATTTAAATTATAAACAGAATAACCGCTTAAGGTTCCTGAAAAATTAGCACTAGGTAATTCGTAAAAATTAGCGCGACAAGATATAACGACCTTGATCTTTGGGTGCTGCTCGGAAAATGCACTGAGCCTTCTTAACGCTGTTGAAAAGAATTTTGGCTGGATCTCATCCAAGCCATCAAGAAAAAGGATCAAATCAGCATCATCTACATTAGACCAGTTTTCAGGTAGAAAATTATCAATAGCCTCGTCCGTATAGGTATTGAACTTTTTATATATCGGTATCAGGTCATTCTCTTGCTCAACCTGTAAGTCTTTCACTAATTGCAACAATTCAATGGATTTACCAGATCCGGCACTGCCTAATACTATAACTCTTTTTTGCGTTGAAATGATATCACGTAAATATAATTCTCCGATCTCCGGTTCGTAGAACCAAGAGACCGCCGGTTTCTGGATATCGTAATAAGTCAGAGTGCGTGGTATATAAACTTCCGGCAGAGTGACACCGGGCAGTAGAAAAAGAGGCTTGATCTCTGCTAACCTCCCCCTATGATTATCTTGGACTGCCTCGGCCAATCTAAAAATCATTTGCCCGCCTTTATGAACTTGAACTCTTTTGATCGGCACTGCATCGGGCGATTGTAACGTCCGCTCCCGAGTGATGCGGATGACCTCATCAAAAAAATCACCCGCAGCCACGCTTTGCTTGTTGTTTTTCTCTAAAAATTCGCAAATTGTTTGATTGAATGGTGTACCTTTTCCTTTTTCACCATCTGTCACTTTTTCAATCCCACCTGAAACTAATATCCATCCTGAGTTTAAACTATCAAGATACTCGTGGGAAAGGTCGGGATTGCCTGCACGATCTTTTTCCAGTAATGTACCAGAAAAACAAGAGTCGGATATCAGGATAATATGTTTCGCGGTGATTCCCTCAATACAATCCAATACATAGCTATTTGCAATCCTTTGATGAGTTTTCTGTCCTTCGTCTACCGGCACCCAATATCCAATGTCACTGGTCGGATTTTTACCACCATGCCCTGCAAAGTAGATGATGAGGTTGTCTTCCTTTCCGATACGGAAAGCCAAACCGTCTAGAGCATTTGTGATGTTTTCTTGGGTTGCCTTTTCATTCAGTAGTGGGGCCATGACCTCCTCAAACCCATAGCGACTGACCAGGAGTTCCGAAAAACGCTTAGCATCTCCACTTGGATTATCGAGCGGTCCAAAATGTGGACCGGGATAATTATCAATACCTATAGCTAAAATGTAACTGTCCCTTTGCATGCGAAGAAGGCTTTAACACAAATGTAAGTATCCCAATCTTAACTACACCATTTGGATTTATGAAACATAGTCTGACAGCAGTGGGGTGGCATAAAAAGCAATGGACTATTCGTATAATAACTCACTAGCATGTACATCACAGACCTAATTGGTCGGATGGTCGTAATCAATAAAATACAGTTGGCTTCTAAATTGTCGTCGATAATAACGGTGTAATTTGAGAAAAGAAAACTTCTCATCTGCACTAATGTTCCCGAGCCAGTATCATGGATTTGAGTGAATGGTAAATCACATTTAAATATTTTCGGTATGCCTGTTTGTCTTAAATTGTACTACAATTGAAATGCTGTGTTTTGGGCAAGACACAGCATAGATTCACTACCATAGATCCAATATTGCAAAGCCATGTCGATAAAATCATATTTATCAAGAATAATATTTAACAAGCGATCATTTCTGCCGCTAAACAAGCATCCTAATTTGATATGGTGGTTTCAAATAAGATTTTGTGATTCAAAACGGTTACAAATATGTAAAAGAGCAATTTTTTGAGTGTTATAAAAGATCATTTTATTGCCTTTATCAGTTAAAAACAAAGATTTAGATATAGGTAGAATTTTTCGAGTAGAAGGCTCATAATCTTTTGGCCGATGGTTAGAATTCATCATCGCTTAAAGACACCATAATCTTGACCATCCATTGCGCCAAATAAGCAGAATGAAGTTTGATATTTTTTAATGGTTTTATTAACGTGCCTTAAAGAAGGTATATTCTTAGTTAAGCCTAATGTTTGGCAACAAGTTTCATCAAAAGGTATTAAACGTCTTTACATAAATATCCAGAATTGATTGAGAGTAAGTAGTTGAATCATCAGTGTTTCCCAATTAACTACTATTTGTTTAATTTTAAATATATTTTTTATTGCAAAAAAAGAGTATTACATTAGCATATGGAAAAAATAAAAAAGAAATAAAGAATACGCAATCCTAATTTATAATTAAGAATTGCTTACGAGCCTCGCATCTCAGATCTGATAAATTTAACCTAGCGAGCGTAAGTTGAGCAACCTAAACCCTATATTTGCTATAGGGCTGGTGTTCACTTATGTCTTTTGTTAGGGCCTTTTCGAAAGAAAAGGTGGCTTTATCAGAGCCTGAGATACAATAGACTGAGTGAGTTACTAGCCCTATACCTTTTAGGGTGGTAACCCCTCATAGAGGCTTATTTAAATTGAAAAAATTAAATAAGATCAATATGAAAACAGAAATCAACTATCACAAGCTTACCATCCCGCTGGAATTCCGCGTTGCCTGTGCCGTCTATAGACTGGATGAGCAGGAAGTATTACAAATCTTCATCAATCACGCTACAGTTTACGATTCACTTGCAGATCAATACAGTGAAGGTTATTCAGAAGCTTCAAAAACTATCGGGCCCTATGTAGCTGAAAAAAGGAGAACTGCAAATGGCGGTCATGCTTTCAGCCATTGCCTGGAAAATGCTGCAAATTGTTTCAGGTGGATCAATGAGCTTGCCAAAAAAGTTTTAAGCAGTTCCGTGGCCAAAAGGAAAAAGTCCCTGCTATACGTAGATGAACTGTACAAAAATATGAAAAGGGTATATACCAGCTCTGATACCTTTTATCTTGATGAAAACCGTTCCTTAAACTTCACCAAAGACTTTACCGTGCTTTGCGAACTGCACAATTGTTATCCGGTAGAATACCTTGAGGATTTTATGAGCAAGATTTCCATCTCAGAGATGCAGGCGAGAACCGGACTAAAGATTCCAAATGATAACTTTACTATGGCCTTTTTTATGAAGATCGTGTTGGGTTTTGGAAGGCAAAATACCGCAGTGCCTGAGTTCACTGACAAGGAAGTAGATTTTATCTGTGAAATGGATGAAATCCGCCTGCGCATTCATAACGTGCGCAGTCTGGTGCAACGAATCACCATTTTGAAAGAATTCTACCTTGAACATTATCAGGACATCAACAGACGCAATTAATCAGCACATCATGGAAATAACAATCAACGTACAGCTGCCAGAGGATCTTATGAGCCTCTGCACTATTTACAATATTCAACCACAACAATTTATTCAGTCTTTTATCAATAAGGTCTCTTTTCCCTCGTATTATACCGGAACAAGCAAACAAATGAAATGGGCCACCTTGTTCTTTCTTCAGTATGTAGAGCTGAAGGACCAGGATAGCGATACTGAGTTTGACCTCGAAGATCATTACCTACAGTGTTTTACAAATACACTGGCCAAAAATTCGGAAAAAAACAATGACGGCGGGGCGAAAGCCAGGGAAGCAGGAAGGGAAGTGATCCGGGAATGGCAAAAGGCTGTTCTGGCAGAGCGGGCGAAATATATCACTGATCAATTTTAATAATGAGCCCTGCGACTTATTTATTAAAAAATGATAAGACCAGGATTTACATAATTTTTTGTTGAACTTCACGCAAGTGATGGTACCACCATATTTTTCTACAATGTTTACCGCTGTATTTTTTGCTTTTATAATTATTAATCCTTCCAAAAACTGTAAAGGGAAACCTATATCAAATCAACTGCAAGGCTATAGTAGGCTTTGCAGTTGATTCACTCTGAAATAGTGGTACAGTTAACTTAAAGATATTCAATTAATTTTCTATACCCTTTACAACCAGATATTAATATGGGCGGCACATACCGCCCGTGTTAGACCCTGTATACTAAGGTTAAATTTACTGTTCACTGAGTAGCTTTACTAAAATGTTATTTAGTTCCTTACCTCTCAAATCTTTACCAATGATCTTTCCTGAAGGATCGATCAGGAAGTTTGCAGGGATACTTCGTACACCATAAATTTTTGAAGCCGCATTATCCCAGCCTGTCAGATCGGATAACTGTGTCCATGTCAGGCCATCTTTTTCGATAGCAGTAAGCCAGGCATCTTTTTTACCAGGATTGTCCAGTGAAACACCTAGAATAGTAAAGTTTTTGTCTTTGAAGGAATTAAATGCTTTTACCAAATTCGGGTTTTCAGCACGGCATGGCCCGCACCATGACGCCCAAAAATCAAGCAACACATATTTACCCCGGAAATCAGATAATTTTACTGGCCTGCCATTTACATCATTTTGTGTAAAATCAGGTGCCTGTTTCCCTTCCGATACCAGCATTGCTGAGGAGGCCTGGGCCGATTTCTCTTTAAGTTTGGTCAAAGCTACACTTCTTATTTTGCTACTTTCATTTTTTTGACTTTCCAGTATTGCAATAAGTGAATCTGCTCTACCTTTACTCACTGAGCCTCCTCCAGCAACATAGTACGTCATCAGCGGCATCAATGTTGAACCAGGATGATGCTTAACAAACTGTGATTGGATTTCATTCAGGTCTGCAAAACTATCTTCGTATGCTTTCAGGGCCTGCACCCTTACATTATTACGTGTCAAATAACTCACAGACTGCATTTTCTCTACAATAATGTTGACCCCTTTGAAAGCTTTAGCGAAAACCTGATTATATTGATGATATACTTCAGCTGATGCTCCCGTTTCTGTAACATTGGAAATGGAACCGTCCAAAATTACGCCTGTTTCACCTTTAACAATGATCAATCGGGCCTTAACTTTTTCTGTTACATTCATTTGGTCCAGCTCAGGACCCAACGCCAGGGTTAATTCTATCGCATCGTTCTCTATTTCTCCAGTAAATTTATAAGTTCCGTTGACAACAGTTGCACTGTCAGTTTTCCTATTTAAGTAATCCGGATATATCAGAAAAACTTTGTCTGGCATTGCTGCCATATTCTTAAAAGTACCATTGATGACAAACTGGGTTGCTTTTTGCGCCAATCCAACAGTATGCAATACGGCGATTAATGTTAGTGTAAATATGATTTTTTTTGAAATTTGTTCCATTTTTTTTAAAGCTGAGTGATGTTAGCTATTTATTGCATCAAGCCCGGATATAACTTTAGACGTTTGAAATAGCATGTGTTTATATTTTAATAATAATTAATTATATCCTGGATTCTGGTCTAAATTTTTATCGTTTTTAATCTCATAAGCAGGTATGGGCATCAATTGCTTATAGGGAGACCATGTTCCCCCTTTTGTAGGGCTAACCACTGTCATTACATCATTGATTCGTCCGCTACGCTTTAAATCGAACCATCGGTGCCCCTGCTCACAAAAGAGTTCCAGCTGTCTTTCTTTCATCACTTCATCCAGGAGTGCAGACTGGTTAAGGGTAGAAGTGTTTCCCAGTCCGGCGCGATTACGGATTTTGTTGATATCAGCTTGTGCACCATTTATATTGTTGAGATGGGCACGTGCTTCTGCCCGGATTAAATACTGTTCGGCCAGACGGAGCAAGGTCAGATACTCTGGTTTATTGGCCGCTAATGCCGGTGTACTGGCTTTATACTTGTATGGGAACAGGTAATTTACGCCAGAAATGTTTGCTGTTCCTATCCAATTTGCTTTCCTTAAATCGTTAGCCTCGAAAGCCTGTTCCAATTGAGGACTGATAGAGGCAGGATTGGATGAAGTACCTATGGAATTGGTCAGCACAAAAGTACGTGACTCGAATAAAGCATAGTTGCCCTGAATAACAGCCTGCAGCTGAAATATGGATTCCTGAGAGTTTTTAAGGAATACCGAAGAGGGGGCAACCAGGGAGAACATGGATGTATTATCAATCAGAATAGAAGCGGCAGTTTCTGCCTGTGCCCATTGTTCATTATATAGATAGATACGAGCCAACAATGCCGTGGCAGCCCAATAAGTAGGGCGTACTCTTTCTGCGCTTGCAGAAGGATATGACGTTAAAGCATCACCATTTAAGTAATCTTTGCTGAGTTTAACCTGTGCATCTTGCAGATCGGCTGTGATCTGCGTATAAATTTCAGCCACTTCAGCACGTTTGGCCATGGTGTACAGGCGGTAATCAGACTTAGTGACCAACGGGACTTTACCATAGGTGTTCACAAGATAGTAATAAAGCAATGCACGCATAAATTTGGCTTCCCCCACCAACTGCAGTTTGAGCTGCGCATTCAGTTTACTACTGGTCTCTATACCTTCAATAGCCACATTACAATTATAAATGAGTGTATAAGTGGTGCTCCAGTAAATCTCGGTATCAACAGACACATTATTCTGGTAGAGCTGTGTATACGAGGAAGCCGCATTGATATAATGGTTTTTAAGTTCATCGGAAGCGAAGCCCATATAGGCTGTTGCATAGCTGGTCAGCACATTATTGGTCTCAGCGATCCGTACATATAGGCCATTCAGTACTGATGTTGCGGTTTCATTTGTCGCATATATGGTAGATGCTGTAAGCCTGTCGTCAGGCGGATCAAGTTGAACAAATTTTTTGCACCCGGAGGTCAGGGTGAATGAGATCAAAATGATTATAGTGTATATATATTTCATTTTCATAAGATTTAAAGGTTAACCTGTACACCAAGCACAAATACTTTGAGTGGAGGAAGTGTTGAATAAGATTGGCTTTCCGGATCACGGCCCTTGTAGGGGGTGATGGTAAAAACATTTTGCGCTGAAAGATTAACACTTGCATTTTTTACCTTCAGCTTATTTTTAAAAGCAGAAGGTAACTGGTAAGAAAGGGTTACATTTTTTGCACGGATGTAAGAAGCGTCCACATAACTGGCATCGCTCTGCGCCCAGGTACTGTAAGCCCTTATACCTTCAAAGGATTGTGTGAAACGCTGATATTTTGCCTGGTCGCCTGGTTTCTGCCATCTGTCCAGAAATTCAACAGGCACATTACTCTGCGAGGTTGAGATTTGATCATAAAGATCGGTACTAAAATAACCTGGCGCAAAATCTGTTAAACTGACCCTGCCTACTTGTTTAACAAATTCCAGAAATACATCCAGCTGCAGGTTTTTATATCGGAAGCTGTTATTCAACCCCCCGAAATACTTTGGCAAGGTATTTATCGCGGTAATTTGGTATTCGCTGGACAGGTTCACATAGTTTCCGGCATTTGAACCCACTGTTCCATCTTTCTTAAGAGCGGTGTGCAAACCTGTCGTAGGGTCAATGCCCTTATAGACCCATGCATAACCTCTGCCGTTGACCGGCTGGCCAATTTCAAGTATGCTTGCATAGTTTGAATTTTCCAGGTTGTCAAATTTTAACAGTTTATTGCGATTGAAAGAGGAATTTAAAGTAGAAGTCCATTCAAAATTACCGGCAGTAATATTACGCGTGCTTAAAGTGACTTCTAAACCCGAGTTTTGGACCGTAGCTGGAAAATTATAGTTTGGAACACCTGTAAATCCGGTAAAAGTAGGAATACTATAGTTGAGCAATTGGTTGGAACTGCGATTTATGTAATAGGCCGCAGTGGCAATCACCCTATCTTTGAAAATCCCAAGATCTATTGCAAACTCAAGTTTAGCATTTTTTTCCCATGCCACATCTGGGTTTGCCAGGGAGCGAGGATAGAAACCTGTCATTCCCTGATAGGTATTTGCACCCCGGCTTTGATACAAATCATAATAAGCATAGTTACCGATGTTGTCATTGCCGCTGCTACCGTAACTTGCTCTCAGTTTACCGAGGCTAATAAAGTCAAAAGCATTTTCAATCCATTTCTCTGATGAAAATATCCAGGCAGCAGCAGCAGAATAGAAATTTCCAAACTGTTTATCAGGGCCAAATCTGGAAGAACCATCTCTTCTGGCAGTAAAGTTAAGAATGTATTTGTCAGAAAGGTTGGCATTTAGCCTGCTGTAAACGGCATTATACTTGTATTGATATGAACCGCCATCACCCACGCCAACCTGACCTGCATTAGCCAGATTGCCTATTACCGCATCG